>Ga0209460_1000510_pt1 | contig 34749 bp, 26 predicted proteins | sample EBPBio132013_DNA_FD_185868 | JGI IMG/M metagenome (GOLD analysis project Ga0209460, IMG submission 185868) | Wastewater treatment Type I Accumulibacter community from EBPR Bioreactor in Madison, WI, USA - Reactor 2_5/13/2013_ DNA (SPAdes)... | ecosystem: Engineered > Bioreactor > EBPR >... | reverse complement strand
GTCCTCGGCGGTCGGCGACACGGGTATACTCGGCGCGGCGGCGGCATCAGTGCTGGTGACTGGCGACGGACGACTGGCGACCGTATCCGGGCTGGTGGCGACCTGCGGCGCTGCTGCCCGTTGAATAATCTCCTCAGCACTCAGTTCGTTTGTGGCGGACGGCGTGGTCACTGGCTCTGAACTGGTGACTGTTGACTGACGACTGGCGACCGCATCAGGGCTGGCGACTGGCGACTGGTGACTGACGACCGTATCAGGGCTGTTGACTGGCGACAAACGACTGGTGGCGACCTGCGGCGCTTCTACCCGCTGAATGATGTCCTCAGCACTCAGTTCGTTTGTGGCGGACGGCGTGGTCACTGGTTCTGAACTGTTGACTGTTGACGGACGACTGGCGACAACCTGCGGTGCTGCTGCCCGCTGAATAATGTCCTCGGCAGTCGGTTCGCTTATGGCGGACGGCGTGGTCACTGGCTCTGAACTGTTGACTGTTGACGGACGACTGGCGACCGTATCAGGGCTGGTGGCGACCTGCGGCGCTTCCGCCCGCTGAATGATGTCCTCGGCGGTCGGCGACACGGGTATACTCGGCGCGGCGGCGGCATCAGTGCTGACTGGCGACGGACGACTGGCGACCGTATCAGGGCTGACGACAACCTGCGGTGCTTCCGCCCTTTGAATAATGTCCTCGGCAGTCGGTTCGCTTATGGCGGACGGCGTGGTCACTGGCTCTGAACTGTTGACTGTTGACTGACGACTGACGACCGTATCCGGGCTGGTGGCGACCTGCGGCGCTTCTGCCCGCTGAATAATGTCCTCGGCAGTTGGCGACACGGCTACATCCGGCGCGGCGACGGCATCGGGGCTGGTGACTGTTGACTGACGACTGACGACAACCTGCGGCGCTGCTGCCCGCTGAATGATGTCCTCGGCAGTCGGCGACACGGGTACACTCGGCGCGGCGACCGTATCCGGGCTGGTGACTGGCGACTGACGACTGGCGACTACCTGTGGTGCTTCCGCCCGTTGAATAATATCCTCAGCACTCGGTTCGCTTGTGGCGGACGGCGTGGTCACTGGCTCTGAACTGTTGACTGTTGACGGACGACTGACGACCGTATCCGGGCTGTTGACTGGCGACTGCTGACTGGCGGCTACCTGTGGTGCTTCCGCCCGCTGAATGATGTCCTCGGCAGTCGGCGACACGGGTACACTCGGCGCGGCGACGGCATCAGGGCTGGCGACTGGTGACTGACGACTGGCGACCTGCGGCGCTTCCGCCCTTTGAATAATGTCCTCAGCAGTCGGTTCGCTTGTGGCATTCGGCGTGGTCACTGGCTCTGAACTGGTGACTGTTGACTGACGACTGACGACCGTATCAGGGCTGGCGACTGGCGACTGACGACTGGCGACGACCTCCGGTGGGCCTGCCGCCTGTGGGGTAGGGGAGGAATCATCGTCATCGGACTCAGCCGACGACGACTCAGCCGTTGCAGAGGGCGTATCGTCGGTTTTGGGCTTCGCCGGTTCCTCGCCACGTGTTAAAGCAGAGGTCTCGATGTAATCAAACGAGGCGCGGCTGCGCGAACGCCGAATACGCGAATTTTCATCGGCATTTTCGACATCCTCGGTAATATTGGTTTTCTTTTGCTCACGGATTTGATCGCGTACTGCTGCCTGCGCTTCATGTCCTGCCAGAATAGCCTTCAAACGGTTATCCATCGCAACGGTTTTGTTAGGAATGGCCGGAGCCAGAGTAGGTGGCGGTGCGCTTTCTCGTTGAATAGCAGGCTGAACGGCGGCGGGTGCTACAGGGACTTCGGCAGACTCCTTAGGCTCGGATGCGGGTACAACACTTGGCGATGGGGCAGCGATTGGTGTCGGAATAATTGCGGCAGGCTGATTATCCCAAACCAACGGCGTTTGGGTCGCGCTCTGCCAGACAGGTGCAGGCGGCACAACGCTTGGCATTTCCTCCGCCGGCGGCAGATAGCTCCGCATCAGCGATTGGCTGAAGCGCTGCATCCGCATACCAACGGGGCGGAAAGGTTTTCGTTGTTCCTCAGCCATCATCCCATCCCTCTACTCATTGCAAACTCAACTACACGATTTCAAAACCGTGATGCACAAATTCGATTTCCTCAATGGCAACACTACTGCTATCCGTTTTGAAAGTCGGGCCGCCCCATTTGACCGGGTAAGCATTTCGAAATGTCCATGTCATCAGCGTCTCTTGGTCGGCGTTCAGCATCACCACCGTCACTTGCCGGGTCGCCGCCGCAATATCACCCTTCAACACATCCATATACCACTTCAATAACTCAAAATTATTCGAAACCCCTTGCCGCAGCGTCGCGGAACCCGCTGTCACGCGCACTGGCAGTTTGTGTGAAAAAGCATTCTGCCCGCCTTCTTTAATTTCCTGCGTTTCCGTCTGTAGGCTCGGCAGCGTAAATTCGGTGAAAGCCGCGTAATTAATCCCGTCCACCGCCACCATAAATCGAAACGATGAAAACTGCTCAAGATCGCCCGGTAATTTCATTTTGAACGTCGTCCTATTCTGCCATTACGTTCTTGGGCGCGGCGTAAATCCTCTCGCCACAATTCCCAAACACGGTCGGAAACCTGCCGCAGCAGCGTTTCATAATCTTTCGCTGGTCGGGAAGTGCTGTTGGGGTTCGTCTTCGGTTCTTTGGCTGGCATAAGCATCTACTTTTCTGATCGGCTATCTTTATGACGATGCAGAGTTAAGTGTGGCGGTGAATACGGTTGATCGTTTGTACCCACTCCGCCCGTTCCAGATGGGTCAGCGACAAAATATCATCGTGGCTCCATCCTAACCCTCTTGCGATAAATGCTACCTCCTCTTGCAAGCGTTTGAGGGGGTAGCTTACGATTCCCCCAGCAAGGGAATCTCCTCCTCGAACTCGTGTCCACAATTCGGACACCACAACGTCACCTTACGGGCGCTCACATCATTAATTTGACGGTACAAATCTTGCAAATAAGCAATATCAGCTGCAAAAAAACGTTCTACCATCGCCGGAGTCACCTTCGGCAAAGTTCCCAGTCTGGTGATGACCTGCGACAGCAGAATCACCACCAGATACGCTTCATTATTACGTACACGCGGGTCACGCAGCGGCGCAATTTCATCGAGGGCGGTTGCCATTCGCATACTCCCTTCGCGCTGCACCGTGCCGTTATCATCAACGAACCCCTTTGGCAGTACAAAGTCAAACTCGGTTTGCAACGTCATCCTCAACGCCCTTTCTGTAATTGAACTTAGTTATTATGCTAGTTTCAGGTCCTATTGCCCATAATCATCCCTTAGCTCCCCCTCTCCAAAGCATTGGAGAGGGGGCTGGGGGTGAGGTTTTGAGCGGGAAAAGTTAAACGAGCATAATCGCTAACCTACTTGATACGCTTGATACCTTCGTGAACGATGGTCATTTCTTCAATACCAACAGCATTCGAGTCCGAGGCCAATGACGGGCCGGAAATTTTGCTCGGCCACGCATCGACGAAATCCCACTGGGCAATCGGCTGAAACTTTTGGTCATACATAATGATTGACCCGTTCGACCGCGCCTTATCCACCGAACCCTGTTCAACCAGTTTACGCCACTCATAAGCATCCATCGAGCCTGTAATACCGCGCTTGAGGGTAATATCACCCCACTTCAAACGTCCCGGCACTTTTCGAATGAGAGGCTCGCCAGTTTTGCTTACAATCTTATGTTCTATGAGTTCGGTTTCAGATCCAATGCCGCTTACTTCAGTAAAGTATCCGTTTACTTTACCGCTCACCTCCAGCGAAAAATGAAACCCAATCATCGGATCGCCGGTTACTGAATCTTCCGTAGTAGCCATTTTGCATTCCTTTCACTGCTTAGTGAACTGCTTGTTATCGAAATTTGTCCATGTGTAGAGTAGCCACGCCATATGCTGCACCACCGCGAATTACCCACCGTCACCCGACCATTGGCTGACGCGGAAGATCACAAATTCTGCTGGCTTCACTGGCGCAATACCAATTTCAACCGCTAACTGTCCCAGATCACGCGCTTCCGGCGGGTTGGTTTCTGCATCGCACTTCACATAGAAGGCTTGATCGGGTGTCCCCCCAAAGAGTGCGCCCGTCCGCCAAACCATCGTCAGGAACGCCCGCACATCACGCGCCACACGTCCCCACAGGAACTGATCGTTCGGCTCGAACACCACCCACTGGGTACCGTTCTCGATGCTCTCTTCGATCATGTTGAACAAACGGCGCACGTTAATGTAACGCCATGACGCATCGCTCGACAGGGTACGCGCGCCCCAGATGCGAATACCACGACCGGGGAACGAACGAATGACGTTCACGCCAATCGGGTTCAACAGATCATGTTCGCCCTTGGTCACTTGGACTTCCAAGCCCAGCACACCACGCACAACTTCATTCGCGGGGGCTTTATGCACACCACGGGTTCCGTCGGTACGGGCGTATACACCAGCCATGTGGCCCGAAGGCGGCACGAGGCGGGTACGACCATTCTTGCCGGTCATGTCCGCAATTTCGATCCACGGATAGTACAGCGCCGCGCGGGTGCTGTCGTAGTTCACAGCCAAACGCCATTCCTTCATTTCCTGCGGCATGATGTTCGGCGGGCAGTCGAGAATAGCGAAGCAGTAACGTACCAATTCGCAGTAGTCGATGATCGCCTGCTGTACCGCCTGCACACCCTTCATGTCGATCTCGCCAGCCTGATAACTGCTCATCAGGTCAGGCACAACGATCATGGTCACATCGGTCAGCGGTTCCAAACCACCGAGGCCGCTGCGTTCTGCCACGCTGCCCTGATAATCTTTGAGCGTGATCTGCTTTTCCTTCAGCTTGCCGCCCGCCAGCGCGAACGAACCCGCTGCTGGAGCCAGATCAGCCTTGCCGACGACTTCCGCCAGCACAACCTTCGACTTGGTTTCCAGCACGGTGGCGACGTTGTTGTCGCCCTTGCCGGTGGTCAAGCCGCTAAAACTCTCGACGACGCTGTTATCAATTTTAATTTGCAGGGTAAATTCGCCGCTGGCCTTCTTGCCGTCTTCCGCCGGGGCATCCGGCCTGACTTCGACGGTGATCTTGTTACCCGCCGGGCCGCCTTCACGCGCTTTGAATTGCAGCAGCTTGGTTCCCTTGTCGCCATCCGAGTTGATGACCGTCACGGCAGGATCGGACGCATCCGGGTCAGACGAGCCGCCCAATGTCTTGACGCTCACCACATAGCAAATGTTGCCGCCGTTCGCAAAGTAACCGTACACCGAATCCGGCGTATAAGCCCCGTCCACAAAGCCGCCAAAGCTCTGTACGTACTGGCTCCAGTTGGTGACCAGCGTCGGTTTCCCCAAAAGCGATGTGCCTTTCTTGGCATCCACTGCGCGTTCGGTATAACCAATGAACGCCGCCACTGCCGTACCCACGGCCTCAATCGGCTTTGTGCCTTTATCGACCTCTTCCATATATACGCCGGGTGAAAGATATGATGGCATCCTAATCGCTCCTTATCTAACTTGTGTTTCAAAATAAAACGGATAACGTTGAGTTCATCCAGATACGTAAATGGGCATCCTCCTATGGTTTCTCTTGGGAGTCGTCTGGTGCTGATGGGGGCTTCTGACCCGGCTTCGGCTTGATCTTCAGTTCCTCGCGCCCACCCTCGTTCAATGTGCGTCGAGCCGGATCGTCGGAACTCCCCAAGCGAATGGTCGCCTCTAGCACCAGCGGCGCTTCGATGCTCAGTTCCATATCCAGTTCAACGGTCGCTATCAGCGTAAAGCCTAAGCGCATCTGGTTATCCAAAACACCCCATAAATCCACAAGATTTATATTGGTGCTGGATGTATCCGCAACCAGCAGCGGAACATCGCGGGTTTGATAGCGCAGCAGCCCTTCGCAGTCCCGTGGCTCGATGGATGGCACGCGCTTGAGCGCCGCTAACGCTCGCCAGAGTAATTGATGTTCGTCCTCAATTTTGCTCGCCCATGCCGTGACCAAATACGTCAGGTCCATCCGGCGTGCAGGTATGGATTTAACACCACGGCTGCCGTTACGGTAAGCATCCATATCCATATTCCGTAACTTCATATTTTCGCGCAGGTCAAAGCACCAACAGTTGAGGGTCGGGCGGCTCAAACGGGCCGACCACTGACCGTTGGGCTGCTCGAAAGAGATGTCAATTTGGTTCGGGGTCAGTTTGCCCTTTTCAACCAATAATTTTTCAAGTGTTTTGTTTAAATCGTGCAGCACTGCTTAATTCCCTGAATAATTTTTCTTCATTCGTGCGACCCGCCCACATCCTCAATATTTCTTGTCGGTTTGCTCCCTCCCCTGTTGCTATGGCTTTCAGCGGAGTGAGCCTGCGAACCTGCTGATGAGGGCAGGGGTGGGGATGTTTTAATCTTCCAGCAGCCGTCCCATCTTCTGATTCTCGCGCCGGATAGCGCTGCGGATATGCTCCTGCGTCACCACCTGCCCGTTGGCCGCCGCGAGGTAAGCCGCCGCCAGCGCCACGTTGCGGATGTTGCCGCCCGCCAGCCGGTAGCGTTCCGAAATCGTCTTAAAATTCACATCCTCCGCCATCGGGGTGCGCGGCGGGAAGTGCGCCTCCCATAACCGCTTGCGGTATTCCGCGTCGGGGAAGGGGAAGTCGATTAGGAAGTCCAAGCGTCGGGTGAAGGCATCGTCAAGGTTCTGGCGGAAGTTGGTCGCCATGATGACCACACCGTCGTACGCCTCGATCTGCTGGAGCAGGTAGGCGATTTCGATGTTGGCGTAACGGTCACGCGCATCCTTCACTTCCGACCGCTTGCCGAATAATGCGTCCGCTTCGTCGAAGAACAGAATGGCGTTGCTCGACTGCGCCGCCGTGAAAATGGTGTTCAGGTTCTTCTCGGTTTCGCCGATGTACTTGCTCACCACCGCCGAGAGATCAATCTTGTACATCACGAGGCCGAGGTCTTTGGCGATGACTTCCGCCGACAGGGTTTTACCCGTGCCGCTGTCCCCCGCGAATAGGGCGCTGATCCCTGCCGAGTTGGGCATGGCCTCGCTGTATCCCCAGTCGTCCTGCACCACATGGCTGTAGCGCAGCCGGTCGGACATCTCGCGGAGCTGTTGAAGCTGCTCCGGTGGCAGGATCAAATCATCCCAGCCGAAGCGCGGCACAATCCGCCGTGCCAGCGACCCTAACTGTAAATTGGCATGAGCCTGCGCCCCCGCGTACAGGTCGGCCTTCACCGCCAGTTCCCCGCGGGACTGCGCCAGATCAACCGCCGTATTCACCGCGCGGATAATCTGCGAGCGTGTAAAGATGAACTTCGCGCTGGTTTCCTCGATGTCCGCCACTTGCAGCGCGGTCGGGTAGCGGTTGACCGCTTCTTCCCACGTGTTGTAGCGTTCGCGGTAATCCGGCAGCGAGAAGCCCAAGCGCAGCATCCGGCGGCTGCGGTTGAGGTCGCGCGGTTCCCATTCGTCCTGTGCCGCCATGAACACCGTCTGCGGGTATTCCAACAGCGACTGCCACAGGGCAGGGGCGGGCATACGGGTGGTTTCGTTCAGGGCGCTTTCCCAGTGGTCGATGTACAGCACGGCGCGGTTCAAATACGCCTCGCGCAGCGCCAGCCGCCACGTTTCTTCGATGGGCATATCTTTCGCCACCAGCGCGGTCATATCGACCTGCACCAGTGTCAACTGCTGTGGGGCGCACAACGCCAGCGCCATTTCAAGCTGCCCGTGTTCGGCGTTCCCGTACAGGTAAACCAGCGGCGACTCCGGCATCGCGGCTTGGATGGCTTCTGCTGGCTGTGGCAGCCAACCCGCCGCGCTGTAAGGCCGCACCTGTACCGCCTGCGTCAGCCGTCCGTCCATCTGGTTATCACCCAGCAGGTAGGCGGTGACGCGGTGGTCAACACGGATTTGGTGCGACAGAAAGCTGCCGTTGGCGCGAACCGGGTCAGGCACGACGTTAATCAGGCGGTGCTGGCGCAGGGGCATTTCGGCAGTCAGCCGCTTCCAGATAATGAAGCGTTCCTCGGTACTGCTGCCCAGCAGGTTCATCATCAGGTTGACGGACGCATGACGCTGCGCCACATCATCCTGCAAGAAGGCGTAAATGCGTTCGTAGCGCAGGTCGAACTCCGGCGCGAGGCTTAACAGCAGGATAATGCTGTCCAGCGTCGTCAGCCCGAAGGCCGCCACCAACCGCGCGAGGGGATTATCCGAATTTTGAAAATCGAGGTTGGGGAATTCGAGTGCGCCCTCAGGGATCGGCGCGGTCATGGGGTCATGGTCGAGGTAAGCGGCAACTTCGTCTTCGGTGATGACTAAACCGCGCAGGGTATTCGTCGGGTCGTTCCCGGCTTCCTGCACAGCGTCGACGGCATCACGAATAAAACGATCTATTTCCCGTAATGATTGTTGAAGATATTGCCAATCTGCAATTTTCATTAAAACTGGCCTGCAATGTGTGGGCGCGAAAATATAACGGGATTCGTTAACCTCTTACAACAAGAGTAACACAAAAACGTAAAGCTGCTTCCTTAAGGAAAGAGCCAAGTAGCCTATTTTTCGGTTAGAAAGGTTTCAATTTGTTGCAAAAGCTAACGGGAAATTCATATTTGGACTGCTATTACGAATTTTATCGCCCGGTTCGCGAACATTCAAACCAAAATATAACCTGCTTGATGACTCCTATTTATGACGAAAAATCTGAACGCTGCTTCTCAAAAGTATTCGTAAGAAAAACTAAATTGCGTTAAAATAAAGCACGATATTTTTATAATTTATGTCACGAGTAAGGAGAATCCAAATGGCTCATCAAGGTGATCTCTCGTTACTAAACGACCCCATCGCTCAAACACTGCTGACCTCGACCAATATGGCGCGTTTAGCCTATGTCTGGGATGACGGTACGCCGCGTGTCATTCCCATCTGGTTCCACTGGGACGGTAAGCAGATCGTGTTCGGCACGCCCGTCAAATCGCCCAAGATGCACATCCTGCCCAATCATTCCAAAGTCGCCGTGACCATCGACAGCAACACGTGGCCTTACAAAGTGCTGTCCATTCGCGGGACAGTGGACACCTCGGTCATTAATGGTGTCGTGCCGGAGTACGCGCTGGCTGCCGAGCGTTACTTCGGCGTGGAAGGCGGGCAGGGCTGGATCAACCAAGTCAAGGGCATGTTCACGCAGATGGCGCGGGTAGCCGTCACGCCCGAATGGGTCGGCATCCTCGACTTCGAGCAGCGCTACCCCAGCGCCATCGCGGCGGCGATGACCGGCTAACCAAACATACTTCCGTAGGGGCGCACGGTCGTGCGCCCACTGCCACCAACCCCACAAAGCAAATACCCGCAGCGGTGCCAAAGCCGTGCGGGTATCAAAATGCGCGGAGTACTGGCTCGCGCGATGTACAACCGTTCACCACAACGGTTGATTGTCCGGTCTCACAAACCCTTTTCCACACCGCCAGAGGGCGAACTCAAACACACGGTCGGCCTGAACGATAGCTATTGACGCAGACGGGGATACCCGCGTCCGTTCCAGCGAAGGGATTATCGCCTTTATGCAGCTTAAAGTGATTTGGCGCTCAACTTTGATGCAGGAGAGGTTGTGATAAAGAGGATTATATATGCGAAGGCATATAAAGTCAAGCAATTCAGTATCAGACGAAAGGGGAAGGCAGGTGGTTTATGCCTTGTCTTGGTGAGGACCGTAACCGACTTCGTCGATGTATCGGAGCAAATCGGGTAACCAGAGTTCAAACCGACCTGACCGCTTACGAAGTTTGATGAGCCGTTCATCTTCTGGCAATCGCCAATTTTTGTTGGCTAGCTTTTCAACATACTGGCGATTGTATCCGGTTAGTTCTCTGCCTTCAGTCGTTGTAACCCAAATCTCTTGTTCCGGCGTAATCTGAATTGCCATTGGTGAGATGACGCAATCCTATGAACGTTGGTGAAATATGCGAATACGCAGATCAATTGATTATAGCGGATTGCAGAACCCCCTCCCAGCCTCCCCCGCAGGCGAGGGAGGAGCAGAGGGGCAGGGGAGAGGGAATAATGAGGGCGCGGATTAGGGGGAAGTTGGCCGTTTGCGCCACATGAGGCTAAAGCCATCATGCTGATCACCAGACAAGTCCACTAAAGGGACTTCAAAGGCGGGCGTGTGGGGATAGGGTGGTTGGTGGGGAGTGGGCATAAAGGGCGCGGATTAGGGGGAAGTTGGCCGTTTGCGCCACATGAGGCTAAAGCCATCATGCTAGACAGAGGGACAAGTCCACTGAAGGGACTTCAAAGATAACTACGTGTGATGAGGTTAGTCCTTATCCGTTTCTTCAAGATACTGAATGATCGTGTTCACGCTATGGTGTGTCTTTTGATTGTTGACATATCCGACAACTTTAGGCAAATTTCGTGCGCCAAAGGTTAAAAGGCCGTAGCCCTTCTGCCAGCGAAAATGAGTGTCAAGGTTCGGAAACAGGTCATTGACGTTATGAGCCGATAAGCCTTTCACCTGTTGCAACCATGTCGTTCCAGCAACCGTTGGTGGAAACGAGACGGCAACATGAACATGATCGGCTATGCCGTTAACAGCATGAACCGTGCCACCCATTGAACGTGTTTTGGCGATAATCGCTTCAAAAATCACTTTCTCAAGTGCTTCGTTAATGAGTGGTTGTCGTTTGTGAGTTGACCATATGGCATGGTAAAAGCACTTCCAAAATGGCATCTCAAGCTCTTTCAGAAATAACCATTGGCACTCCCCTCATTAAACAACTTATCAAGTCATATGGCTGTTGAGAAATAAACCACTCGCAAATGAACTCCCTTCAATGGAGTTGTCTTATGGTTAGCTGGACGGATTATAGTGATTTACGAATGAGCATAGTAAATAATTGAAACGCTGACCCCCGGCTTTTGAAGTCGCTTTAGCAGACTTGTCTGGTGGTTAGCTGAGTGGCTTTAGCCCTCAGCGGCGCAACCGGATCAACTACCATTTTAAATAGTAAATTGCCATTAGCCTCCAGCGAAGCAACCACCGCCTATCATGTCCACCCCAACCGCAAACGCACTTACTTCCGTCGTGTCAATTTGGGTGTCATGGGTGGCGCGGACAGCCTGTCTGCTGTCCCTACGAACGGCGTGGTTGGTAGGGCGTAGGGACGCGAGACAGCGCGTCCGCCTCAACTCGCCTCAAACACCCTTTATTTCCGCCGTGCCAATTTCGGTGTCATGGGTGGCGCGGACAGCCTGTCTGCTGTCCCTACGAACGGCGTGGTTGGTAGGGCGTAGGGATGAGACGGTTAAAATGAATGGCTTTGCGCCTTTGTGCCATTGAGCCTTTGTGTTAAAAATCCTCTGCGTTGAACTTGGCGTGCTTGGCGACTTGGCGGTTAAAATGAATGACTTTGCGCCTTTGTGCCATTGAGCCTTTGTGTTAAAAATCCTCCGCCTTGAACTTGGCGTGCTTGGCGACTTGGCGGTTAAAAATGAATGGCTTTGCGCCTTTGTGCCATTGAGCCTTTGTGTTAAAAATCCTCTGCGTTGAACTTGGCGTGCTTGGCGACTTGGCGGTTAAAAATGAATGGCTTTGCGCCTTTGTGCCATTGAGCCTTTGTGTTAAAAATTCCTCTGTTTTTCTTGGCGTGCTTGGCGACTTGGCGGTTAAAATGAATGGCTTTGCGCCTTTGTGCCATTGAGCCTTTGTGTTAAAAATCCTTCTGTATTTCTCTGCGTCTCTGCGGTTAAATCTTTCCTTACTGCCGCTGCGTCAAATCTTCTTCGCCCTTCGTTTCCGGCTTCCACGAGCCGTCCGCTTCCCGCTTGATCGGTAACGGCACGGTTTTCGCCGCGCTCTGCTGGATCATCCGCAGGTCGGCGTTCTCCACCCAACTCCGCAGGTAGCCGGTCAGCACGCGGATGATGCCCCGCGCCACCTCGCCGCGGTTATCCAGCAGCTCATAAAAGGCTTCCTGCCGCAGCCGGAACACATGCGTATCTTCCAACGCGGTTACCGACGCGATGCGTGGGGCGGGGTCGAGCAGCGCCATCTCACCAAACACCTGCCGCTCGGCGAGGCGGTTCAACGTGTAGTTGTTATCATGCACCCGCACCTTGCCGCTGACGATCATATACAGGCTGTTGCCGAGGTCGCCCTTGTTAAAGATCACCTCGCCGGAGGCATAGTGCGCCTCCTCCAGCAGCCCCGCCACGTCCGCCAGCACTTCGTCCGGTGTCTTGGCGAAGATGCCCACCGTTTTCAGCACGATCACTTTTTCGATGGTTGAAAGCATCCTTTTATCCCCCTGTATCCCCTTGTTCAAGCGGTCGAGCGTATGCCGTGCCGTCTCGCGCGTCAGTCCATCAGCCGCGTTCATGGCTGCCGGCAGCAGCGGTCGGCTGCCCTCGATCATCAGCCGCCCCGCCGCGTACAGGGCGCACACATTGATCCACGGCGTAGGCGGTCGCGCCAGCAGTTCGAGGATGCGCCCCTCGCGCGTGAGCGTTTGCTGGGGCAGGGCGCGGCTCAACGCTTCCAACCGTTTGCCCTCCGGCAAATCCTCGAAGATCGGCAGGATGTAAGCCTTGCTCTGGTTGTCGGCATAGGTGTCGAGGATTTCGAGGCCGGTCGCCTGTACTGCCCCGCTGCCGTACAGCAGCGCCTCCCGCGCCCGCAGGATGGTGGCCGGGTCGTAGATGAAGCCCATCAGGTACAGGATGCGGTCGCCCGTTTGCCGCGCCATCGCCCCCAGCGCGTCTTTGAGTAAGCTCGCGCCATCGCCGCTGCCGAGGTCGCGTACGGTCGCCAGCAGGCGGGTATAAAAGTCGGCCTCATAGCGAATCTGGCTTTGGATTTTCCGCATGTCGTGGGCATGGTAGCCGCGCTGGCTGAGGGCCATTATGACCTGCGTCCGCACTTCGGGGTCGTAGGCTTTCATGCGGTCGGTCAGGATGTCCAGCGAGGCACGGTTGGTCATCTGCCCACAGGCGCGCGCCAGAGCCATCAACACCTCGCGCGAGGATTGGCTGTCAGCCATCGCCGCCCGTATCGCCGGTAAAGCCGCATCACTGCCCGCCACCAGCGCGGCCTGTGCCTGAACGCGGGTCGTCGGCACCGCCAGCGCCTCGATCACCAGCGGCCACAAACGCGGGTGCTTGATCTTGCCCGCAGCCGTGAGCGCCGCCCGCCGCACGGGAACAGCCGTCGCCTTCAGCAAGCCTTCCAGCGCGTGGTGATAATTCGCCAGCCCGACCTCGCCGATGACCTCCGCCGCTAACACCTTGCCCGGCGTATCCGCTTGTGCCGCCAGTGCCAGCAGCTTGGCCTCGGCCTTGACCGCCGCGTGACCCACGCCGTAGCGGATCATGGCGACCAGCGCCCCACGCCGCACCGGAATCTCTGGCGCATCCAACGCCGTGATGACCGCCGGCTGCGCCTGCTGCGGGTCGAGCGCCGCCAGCGCCCGCAGGCCGTACTCGCGGAAGTGAATATCGGTTTCGGTTTGCAGGAGCTGCTGGACACGCGGCAGGGCAGCCGTCATCCGCAGCCGTTCGATGTATTCGAGCGCTTCACCCCGCACCCGCGCCGAGGGATGCCCCAGCAGTTCCGGCACGGTATCGCGCACTAACTGTTCCTCGCCGGACTCCGCCAGCACATGCAGCGCGTAGATCACCGCTTCGGGGTGTTTATCCCGCAAGAACGGCTTGAGGATGCTCACCGTCGAACGGTCAATCGTCAGCGGCAGGGCTTGCCCCAGCCAGCGGCGTTCGAGCGCCTCGGTCAGCACCACGCGGTAGCGGCGGGCGAGGCTGGAAGTCGCCGCGAACCAGCCGATGCCGATCAGCAGGAACAGGTAGGCCAACTGCGTCGAACTCAGGTCGAGAACATCCACGATCAGCACCATCAACACCCCCGCCGTCCCAATCGCCAGCGGCTCGATGATGCCGTCGGACACAGCGGAAACCCGCACACGCTGGTCGGTGGGCAGCGGCTGCACGAGAATCCGCAGCGATGTGACCTCGAACGTCTCGCTCATGAAGGTGTTCACCGTCCGCGCGACAATCGCCAGCACGAACACCACCTGCCCGTTGTAGAAGAACGTGCCGACCACCGCGAACGCCAGAATCAGCAGGTCAACCAGCAGGGGGGTGACGCGCACACTGGTTTGCACCCCGAAGCGGCTGATGAACGGCCCCGTGAAAAACAGGCCGCTGAGGAGCGTCAGGAAACCCGCCACCGACGACAGCAAGCCCAGCACCGAGGCCAGCTCGTCGGCGTTGGTGTACTGCCGCGCCGTTTCGATGTAATAGATGTTGTCGTTGACGAAGTAGGCCATGATCCAGATGAAGGCTTCGATGAAGATCAGCACGATAAACGGGTTTTTGAGCAGGCTGCGGCTCTTACTATTTTGGGTGGGTGCCGGGTTGGTTACGTCCGGCAGCGGCACCGGCTTGGCGAAGGCTTGCGGATACGCCCGCAGCACCCGCACCAGCAGCGCCAGCGCCACGCTCAAGCTGACCACCGCCAGCCACAGCAGGTTCGTCGTGCCGACCAGCAGCACCAGCAGCGGGACGAGCAAACCACCCACCGCCACCGCCAGCCAGCGGCCCGACGTGAGCAGGCCGAACAGCCGCTTGCTCTGGCGCACATCGAACAGCGACCCGACCAAACTCCAGATGATGATCTTGCCGAAGTTGATCAGCGCGAATTCCCAGATGGGCAGCAGGAACACCAACCAGCGTGCCTGCGTCAGCACCAGCCCGACCCGCAGCACCACGCTTACGCCAATGAGAACGCTCAGGTTGACGATCAGCAGCCGCGACAGAGGCACGTGGTCGTCCAGCCGCAGGTAGCCGAACGCCAGCAGCGATACGCCGACCGCGATGCCGATGTAGGTGTAGGGGATGCCTTCCGAACCGAACGTGTCGATGAACAGGGCGTAGCTGGCGGTTTGCGTCAGCACGAAGCCGATGCCCATAAAGAAGTACAGGGCAAAGATCAGCCCGACCACATGACCTTCGCCCGCTTGAATATTGAAGAATGCCCCGATGCGCTGTCTATTCATAAGCTAGCTCTCGATGCTGTACACACGGGCGAGGGTGTTGCAGAAATATAATTTTAACGTTTAATGTCGAATAAAGGGAATTGTTCGACAGCCCCGCTATAATGAGTACAAAAATCACTCTGCGGAGGTCGTGTGGCGGACGTTTTTATTTCTTATTCCCGTAAAAATAGCGACTTTATTCATAAGCTCGATGACGCGCTGACGGCAGCCGGACGCGATGTCTGGGTCGATTGGCAGGACATCGCCCGGGGTGAGGATTGGTGGCGTTCGATTCAAATCGGCATCGACAGTTCCGATACCGCGCTGATTGTCATCACCGAAAATTGGCTCGTCAGCGAGATTTGCCACAGCGGACGGCTCATCGTAGGGGAGGGTCTGTGAACCTCCTGCCTCCTCCACAAATCAAAAAGCGGTGAACTCTTGTCCACCGCTTTTCGTTTGCTGCTCGGTTGAGGCTTATTTTGTGTAAGTGACCACCAGCCGGATGGCGTTGGCCGCGCCGCCTTCGTAAGCGTTCAATTCGCGGTAGCTCATGCCGCTGCCCGTACCCTTGATGACGACCGTGAGCGGTGCGCCCGTTTGCCACGCCGGGTAGTTGACGACTTCCTGCACCACCGTCTTAATATCGGTCAGCGTGTGCCATGCGTTCGCGTTCCATGTCGCGCTGGAGGCATAGGTCGCGCGGCTGCTGGTCAGTGAGCGCTGCGACGGCTTGCTGCTGCTGGAGAAGGCCGCGCTGTTGGCCGCCAGTTCACCACCGATGTTGATGCTGATGCCGACCGTTTGGGTTCGGGTGCTGTAGAACTGAAGTTGTGCCGCGTTGATGACCGCGCCCTTCGGAATATTGATGTTCACGAAGCGCAGCCCCAGATACGTGTTCGGCGTACCAGCGTTACCGATGCCCAACTGCGGGTACGAGAGGACAAAGGTGCTGTCGACTTCGTTCACATCGTTCCCACCCGTGCTAATCGTATAGGTGACGGTGGTGGTCGTCGGGGCAGGGTTCGTGGGGGCGGGTGTCGCCGTCGGCGGCGGGTTGGTCGGGGCAGGGGTGGAGGTCGCGGCTGCACCACTGGCTTCGTTGCGGAACTCCTCAAAGTTCGTCCATGTGTAGTTCTTACCCGCAATTGTGGCACTGCCGCTGGCCGGGGACTTGCCCGCTAAGGCGCTGGCGACCTGTGCTGCGCTGGCGCTGGTGTTGAAGCGGAAGATCAGCGCATCGGTGCCGGGGCCGCCTTCCAACAGCAGCCGGTTATCCGAGCCGCCGCTGCTGCCGTCCATGATTACCACGGTGTCGTTGCCGCCCTCGCCGTTGATCGTGCCGTTGACCGTCCCATAGTTGACGATGATGTCATTTCCACCCGCGCCGGTGGCTTCGTCACCCATGATGTTGTTCTGCACGTAGCCGTAGTTGTAAATGGTGTCATTCCCACCGTTGCCCGCCGTCCAGTCACCGGCGATGCTGGCGGTTACTGTCCCGTAGTTATAAATCGTGTCGTGTCCGCCGTTGCCACCGCCCCGGTAATCGTGGGTTTTGCTGCCGTCACCGTCGATGTCCACCGTGGATACACCTGCGGCCTGTGTCAGGATGTCGTCGCCGAGGTCGCCGTCAAATTGGTCGTCGTCGTTATTGGCCTGCGGCGGTGTAATATCGCACACCAGCGTATTGTTACCCGTGTTACCATCGGGGCAGCCGGACGCGCCCTGCACGGTCAATACTGGAAGAATGATCAGCGCGGCGATGCCTAGTCCGAAAGTGAGATATGTTTTCATCGTCGTGTTTGCCTCAACTGCTCGGTAAAAATAAACCCGTCTTTTCGGGCGGGTGGAATGCTTAACAGCTATCGAACAGAACACTGCAAAATCCATTACTGAACCGGGATTTTGGCGTTACAGGATTGCTTGTTTTGCCAGCAGTATACGGGCGAGGGGAGTGGTTTCACATCAGCGGAACGGCTTAACTTTTTTTGACCACATGGCCTAGCCATTCTTAGCTTGTTAGCCGAGAAACGCGCTTTTTATGGCAGTGGTTTTAAGCCATTTGAGGTCGTCACATATCGCGGTGGGTGAGCCATATCTCGACAAGCGGCGACCTATTCTCGCCTGAAGGGTTAGAAAATTGATCGTGGCACCTTGTTGATTAGCGACTTGCTGATCGGCGGCGAGGGATATCACCAGAGCAGTAGGCTATGAGGCCAAATTTTCAGACAAAAAGCGGCTATTTCGCCCGCACTTTTCTCAGCACTGACCGCGCTCTTTTATTTTTTTCGGTAGTGGTCATAGGGTAAGTGATGTTTGTACTTTCAAATACCTAATTGATTCACATTGTAGGGACGAAATAATGGTGATTTACAAATGAGCGTGGTAAATAATTGGAGACGCTGACACGCGCCTTTGAAGCCGCTCTAGCAGGCTTGTCTGGTGATCAGCATGATGGCTTATGGTGATTTACGAATTAGCATGGTAAATAATTGGAGGCGCTGACACGCGCCTTTGAAGCCGCTTTAGCAGGCTTGTCTGGTGATCAGCATGATGGCTTTAGCCTCATGCGGCGTAACCCGACCAATTACCATTTTAATAAGTAAACAACCATCATCGCGTCCGCGCCACCGTTTCACACAGACCACTTACTTTGTAACCACCCCCCTGTCAAGGTGACTAGCCCCAAATCAAGCCATTCGGGTGATGTGGCAAATCGGGTTCAGCGCATAGGATTGGCTGAAGATTCAAAAGTGACCGAAACTTTTTGCAGCGGCGAGAGACTGTACCGGTGTGAGCGATTTTTAACGACACCGTTGAGGACTGCCTGATGGATACACCCTTTACGTCTACTTTGATCGGACAACCGTCCCGTTCGCGTTTAAGCGCGTTCCAGTGGCGGGTTTGGCTGCCGCCCGTTTTCCTGTTCGGGGCCGGCTTCGGCGTGGCGCTGGCGCTGCTGCTGGCGACCAGCGGCTTCGTGAGCAACGATGATTATTACCACGCGCGGATCGCGGCGCAGATCATGGCACAGGGTCGGCTGCGGGTGGACTTCCCGTGGCTGCCGCTGACGATATTGAACGACAATGCCTTCGTGGATCACCATCTGCTCTACCACCTGTACCTCGCGCCGTGGATGACATGGGGCGGGGTGCCGGGCGCGAAGGTGGCGCAGGCGCTGGTGGTCGGCGGGCTGCTAGTGGCGGTGTGGGTGCTGCTGCGGTCGCTGGGTGTGCGGCTGGCTGCCGTGTGGACGCTGGGTTTGCTGGCGGTATCCGCACCGTTCCTCTACCGAATGCTGATGGTGCGGACGCAGGCGGCGGCGGTGCTGCTGGTCGTGGTCAGCTTATACCTGCTGTTCCAGAAGCGCTGCCGCTGGTTGATCGTGTTGGGGTTCGCCTTTACATGGTTATATAACGGTTTCGTGCTGCTGCCGCTGGTGGTGTTCCTGTACGGCGCGGCGGTGTTCATGACCGAACGGCGCTTGGTGTGGAAGCCGCTGGCCTTCGTGCTGCTGGGGACGGCGCTCGGCTTGGTCATCAACCCGTACTTCCCGCAGAACATCAGCTTCATCGTCAACCACCTCGGCGAGAAGGTTGATCTGGAGGGCAGCATCCGCGTCGGCAACGAGTGGTATCCCTACACGACACGGGCGCTGCTGGAAAACTCGCTGGGTGCGCTGCTGGTGATGGGGGCAGGGCTGCTCGCGCCGGGTTTGCGCCAGCGCGGGCGGGATGCCGCCGAGACGACGCTGCTGCTGGTGGCCTTCATCACCCTGTACATGCTGTTCGAGTCACGGCGCTTCGTCGAGTACTTTCCGGCGTTCGCGCTGCTGTTCGGCGCGGCGGCCATCGGGCGAGAGGGTATCGACTGGCAGGCGTATATTCCCGCGCGGCTGCGGAAACCGGCGCTCCTGCGCTTGTATCCGCTCGTTCTTCTGCTGCCGGTGCTGGTGCTGGGGGCGCGCACCGTGACCAGCGCCCGTGAGGATGTGCTAGGCGCGGCGGATGTGGGTTATATGGCAGGGGCGGCGGCGTGGCTGCAAGCCAATACACCCGCTGGCAGTTTGGTGTTCCAAACCGATTGGGACGACTTCACCTACCTGTACTTCCATAACACCCACAATACTTATCTCGTCGGGCTTGATCCCACCTATTTACAGGTGGAAGACCCCAACCTGTGGAACATCTGGGTGCCGATTACGCAGGGCATGGTCGAGCGTCCCTCGGTGCTGATCCGTGAACGCTTCGGCGCGGCCTATGTCGTCAGTGACAAGCAGCATGAGGCATTCATGACCAGCGCGAACGGCGACCCTGATATGATGCTGGTGTATGAAGACGCGGACAGCATGGTATGGCAGGTGGCTGAGGGATAAGGTTTTGAGGTTTGTGACGGTGGGCGCACAGCCGTGTACCCCTACGCAGGTGTGCAGACGGTGTGCGTAGGGACGCGATATATCGCGTCCGAGTCTCCCTCCACAACCAAATTTTGTGGGTTGGTGGCGTGGATGTCTCTACGCAGGCGTGCAGACGGTGTGCGTAGGGACGCGAGACAGCGCGTCCGTTATGACCCAATACAGAATATTCAGACAGGCTCTTATCGCGTCCCTACATCAAAAATTCAGAACAGAGCCTTTGAATTTCGCATTTTTGTAGGGACGGCACGTCCGAAATATTTAATGAGCATAACGACAGATTTCTTATGATCGTAATCGTATTGCCAGACATCGCCGATGAGCAGCGGCTTTTGCGGGATGCCAAAGGTAAAAACCAAGAGTCGCTGCGGGTGATTTACGAACGCTACTTCCCGCCGGTGTACCAATTTATCCGGCTGCGGGTGAACGACCGCGAACAGGCGCGGGACATCGCGGCGGATGTGTTCGTGGATTTTTTCGTCGCGCTGCGCGGCAGCCGTGCGCCGCATACCAGCCTGCGGGCGTGGTTGTTCCGGGTGGCGCGAAACAAGCTGGTTGACCATTACGGCAGGGAGAAGCAGTTCCCGCTGGCGACGCTGGACGAGTGGATTCCGGCGGGCGGCGACAACGAGCCGGAAAGCGCGTTTTTCCAAACGGTGGATGTGGAGCATGTGCGGCGGGCGATGCGGATGCTGGCGGCAGAGCAGCAGGAGGTATTGGTACTGCGGTTCGGGCAGGGGTTGAGCCTACAAGAAACCGCTGACTTGATGGATAAAAGCACGAGCGCGATTAAGTCCCTTCAGTTTCGGTCTGTGGAGACGCTGCGTACGATTCTCATTGGGGAGCAAGCAGGGTAGCGATATGGCGCAACAATCCTTGATCGATGCTTTTGACGACTGCCTCAGCCGCATGGGGGCGGGCGAAACGCTGGACGACTGCCTGCTGCGGTATCCGGCCTATGCCAACCAACTGCGCCCGCTGCTGGAAACAAGCCTCGCCGTGCGCCAGATCCGCGTGCCACAGGCCGAACTGCTGCAAGACCAAGCCCTCGTTTGGGAACAGGTGATGAACACGCTGCCAGCGGCGGTGCAGCGTCGAAGGCGTGGGTTTCCACTAGGGCTGCTGGCGGCGGCTGTTTTGCTGCTGGCGCTCATCATGGGGACGTGGTTCTTCCTGACGCGCCCCAAAGGCACACCCGAAGAACAGGTGATTACCCCAGCCGCGACAGTGACCGTGCTGCCCACGTTGAACCCGACCACGACGGTCACACTGATGCCCAGCGCCACCACGACGGTCACACTGATGCCCAGCGCCACCACGACGGTCACGCTGATGCCGACCGCCACCACGACCGTCACACTGATGCCAAGCGCGACACCGACCGCGACCATCACACCCAGCCCGACGCTGACGCGCACACCGCTGCCCACGCTGACGGCGACCGCCACGTTTGCCCCCGGCTGCGGCGCACCGCTGACCGAGCAGGACGCGACGGCCCGCGTGATGGCGATCTACCCGAACACGACCATCACAGCCGTGTCGCAGGTGGTCAAGTTCAACAACCAGCTCGTGTGGGAAGTAAAGACCAGTCACGGCATCGTGGTCAATATTGATGTCGCCTGCGGGGTCATCCTGACGATTGACCAACCGAACACCAATACGGCGAACACGAATACCAACACCAACGATAACCAGAGCGGTTCACCTGCCAACAACAACACCTCCGGCGGTGGCAGTTCGAACGATAACGGCGGTTCGGTGAATGACAACACCGACGACCACGGCGGCAACGATAACGGTGGGAATGACAACGACGATGACCACGGTGGCAGCAGCGGCGGGAGTGGCAACAGCGGCTCCGGCGGGGGTGGGGACGACGATGATGATTAAGAAGCCGGTTGAAAATTAGGTTTGGGTTTCACCGGACGCGCTGTCTCGTGTCCCTACATCCCCCCAACACCACGAGCGTAGGGACAGCAGACAGGCTGTCCGCTATTTTCAGAAAAAGTCACCGGAACCTTTTCAGCGGTTTGCAGACTGTATCGGTGTAGGTCATTCAATCATAGAAGGAGATGACATGATGAATACGATACGGGTTCGCCGTCTTTCAGTCCTCGCCGCCGTGCTGGTGGCATCCGTCCTGCTGGTGCTGGTGCAGCCCGCGCTGGCGCAGAACCCCACACCGGCGGGCGAAACCGAGATCACGGGTGTGCTGGAAAGCATCAGCAGCGGCTCGATTGTGGTTTCGGGGCAGACCATCAGCATCCTGAATGCTGAGGTCAATAACGTCCTCATTCTCGGCAGCACGGTAAAGGTACACGTCTCAACCGTGAACGGCACGCTGACGGCGCGTGAAGTCGAAACCACGACACGCACCAGCACCGGCGACAACAGCAGCACGAACGCCACCAACACGAATGCGAACGGCAACACAAATGCCAACGTCAACGGGAACGTGAACACGAACGCCAATGGTAACGTGAACACGAACGGCAACGGGAACGTGAACACGAATACCAACGACAACAACGACAACCGCAGCGATAATACGTCAGGTGTCGCGCCAACCGTGACGGTACAGCAGGCGATTAATGTGGTGCTGGGCATTTACCCGACCACCCAAATTCAGAGCATCGAACTAACCACCAAGTTCGGCGGGACGCAGGTATGGGAAGTCAAAATCGGCGGCGGTATCGAGCTGAATATCGACGCGCAGTCGTCTGTTATCCTGACGATTGAACGCCGTGGTGATGACGACGATCACGGTGGCTCGAATGGCAATAATAATGACAACGCCAACAGCAATACGGGCGGTGGAAACCTGAACAACAACGGCAGCACCAACGGTAATGGTAACGACAACAACGACGACAACGGCGGGAACATCAATAACAACCGCAACGATAACAACAGGGGCAACGACAACGGTGACGATCACGGCGGGAATGACAACCGCGACGACGATGATGATCACGGCGGCAACAGCGGCCCCGGCGGTGGTGGGAACAGCGGCTCCGGTGGTGGCGGCAGCGACGATGACGATTAACCCGCACCGCTAACCGTCAAAGAATCATAAAAAAAGCATCCGGCCTCAAAACCGGATGCTTTTTTGCTGTTGGGAGTGGATGAGCGGTGGAAGGGCGCTAGCCGTTCTGGTCGAGCGACCTACTCGCCTCAAGGTTCAGCGGCGGCAGGGTCATCCGCTGCTTATTACCGAAGTTCACCCGCTTCAGCCGTTCTTCTTGGAACGCCCAATAAATCTTCTCGCAGTCTGCCGTGTCGTCCCCGTTTTGTTTGGCAGCGGTCAGGTTTTCGAGCGCCTTTTGAACGCAGCCGGTGAGTTCGCCGTTCGAGAGTTCGACAAGGGCATGATAAGTGGGTACTTCGCTGATGTTAATCAATTGCTATGGCTCCAATTTGCTGTATGCGGCATGAGTACAATGTTAAAAGTTGCCAGCAAGGTTGTCATAGGCCAGTCAGGCTAATTTAGGCTAGGAGGTCGGTTGGATCGTACAAAAAGAGCGAATTGATGTGCGAATATTAAGGAGAAAATTAAAGTTTAGATACGTTTTTGTTCCTCTCATCAAAACTCATTTATATTCAGGTCATCGACTTTTTGACGAAATAGGATACACATGCCTTCCTTAGTGGATGCGCTGCCGCAAAGTATGCAACGCTTGGCTGATGCGACGATTTTTTATTACGGCGCGGACGTGGGGCGGCTGAACCTGCTGCCAGCCGATGCCGAATTCACGATGGTCTACAGCCCGACCGGGAGCGAGGGTTGGCAGTCGGTACGCTACAGTGTATTCGATAACCAGAAGGGTTACGGCGTGCTGGAACGGCGGTCGCTGGATATCGACGAGGTGGATTACTTCGAGCGGCTGCTCAAGACCGAGTAAGTGTGGGACTCGCAGCGGGATTGAACCCGCCGTTCTGCCAGTCGAAATTAGGCCACCTGACTGCTCCCAAACCGCTATGCCCATGCTAGGCTGACCGTATCCATATGGATGCGGTTTTTTATTTAGCACAGTAACGGATCAAAACAATGAGACACTTCGACGCAATGATCGTTGGGGCAGGGCAGTCCGGGCCAGCGATGGCCCACTTTCTGGGCGATATGGGACAGAAAGTAGCCGTGGCGGAAGAAAAGCTGGTGGGCGGTTCCTGCGTCAACTTTGGCTGTACACCCAGCAAAACACTGATCGCCAGCGCACGGGCGATTTATACGGCGGGGCGGGGTGACGAGTTCGGCTTCAGCACCGGCAAGCTGACCGTCAACTTCGACCGTGTGATGGAACGCCAGCGCAATATCGTCACGGCGATGCGCGAACGCGGACGAGAGAAGCTGATGGAGATGAAGGGCGTAACCTTCTTCCACAACCGCGCCACGTTCATCAGCAAGAACGAAATGCAGGTGGGGGATGAAACCCTCACCGCCGACAAGATTTACCTGAACGTTGGCTCGCGGGCAGCCATTCCCGATATTGACGGCTTGAACAGCGTTCCCTACCTCACCAACCAATCAATCCTCGACCTGACCGAGCTGCCCAAGCACCTGATTATGCTGGGCGGCGGCTACATCAGCATGGAGTACGCGCAGGCATTCCGGCGCTTCGGCAGCGAGATCACGATCATCGAACCGGAAGGGCAGGTGTTGGGGCGCACCGATAAAGACGTGGCCGACTGCGCGAGGGAAATCCTCGAAAAAGAAGGTGTCAATTTCCTGCTCAAGCACAAGGCCGTGAAGGTCGAAAAACGTGGCCGCGAGGTGATCGTCCACGTCGAAAACAAAGGCAAGAGCAGTGAAGTCGTCGGCTCGCACCTGCTGGTCGCCGTCGGGCGCACACCCAACAGTGACACGCTCAAGGTCGAGAACGCCGGTATCAAGCTCGATGAAAAAGGGTATATCACGGTCGATAACCACCTGCGGACGAACGTTGACGGCATCTACGTGCTGGGCGAGGCCAACGGCAGGGGCGCGTTCACCCATACCAGCTACAACGATTTCGAAATCGCGTCGGACAACCTCAACGGCGGCAAGCGCAAAATCTCTGACCGCATCCTGACGTACGGCGTGTTCATCGACCCCTCGATTGCCCACGTCGGCATGACCGAGGCCGAGGTGCGCGAAAGCGGGGCGAAGGCGCTCATCGGCAAGATGGAGATGAGTAAGGTCAACCGCGCCACCGAGTTCGGGCAGGAAGACGGCTTCATGAAGGTGCTGGTTGACGCGGAGAATGAGCGTTTCCTCGGCGCGACCATCATTGGCTTGGGCAGCGACGAACTCATCCACTCGATCACCGATTTGATGTACGCCAAAGCGCCCTACACGGTGATGAAGAACGCCGTCCACATTCACCCGACCGTTTCCGAACTGCTGCCCACGCTGCTGGGCATGTTGGAACCGCTGAAATAAGCAACCCAATTCAGCCTCTCTGTGTGATGAGTGTGGTTTGGTGGCGCGGATGAGAAAATGGTGTTTGCAATTGGTGACGCGGACGAGATGTATCTCGTCCCTACATCAAAAACTCCGCATTTTCTCTGCGTTCTCCGCGTCTCTGCGGTTCAATCTCTCCGTATTCTCTGTGTCCTCTGTGGTTAATCTCTCCGCATTGTTCTTGGCGTTCTTGGCGACTTGGCGGTTCAATCTCTCCGTATTCTCTGCGTCCTCCGCGTCTCTGCGGTTGAATCCTCTCCGCTTTTCTCTGCGGTTCAATCGCCTTCTCTGATTAAAACCATTTGCGATCCGCTGGTTTGCTTATGCTGCTCGATAGGCAGATACTAGAATAGCACCGGATCATGCAAAGGGTTTTTATGTTGAATAATGGGACAAGTAACCGTCTCTTAACGGTTTTATTTATCGCACAAAGTTTGTTTTCCGCCGCGCAAATCTCGGTCATTACGCTGCTGGCGATTGTCGCCGTGCGGCTGGCGGGGACGGAAGCCGTGGCGGGTGTACCATCCTCCACGACCACCTTCTCACAGGCGCTGGCGGCCTTGCCCATCGCCCTGTTGATGTCCCGCTACGGGCGGCGCTTGGGGCTGACGTTGGGTTATGCCGTCGGCGCGTTGGGTGGCCTCGTCGGGATGTTGGCGGTCGCCACTGGCAGCTTCCCGATATTGGTGGCGAGTGCCGTACTGATCGGCGCGGCGCGGGGCAGCGCGGAGCAGGGGCGTTTCGCGGCGGGGGAGCTGTTCCCCGAAGCGGCACGGGCGCGGATGATCGGGCGGGTGGTGTTCGCCGGAACCATCGGCGCAATCGTCGGGCCAGCGCTGGTCACACCGAGCGGGCATCTTCTGGTAAGCATCGGTCAGGATGCCGATATGGGGCCGTGGGCGGTGGCTTTCGCCTTCAGTACGCTTTCGGCGCTGCTCATCTTCTTCCTGCTGCGGCCTGATCCGCTGGTGATCGCTCGTTCCATCGCCGCGACCGAAACCCACGAAGCCGAAGTCGAGCAAATCGTCCGTCCGGTGGGGACACTCTTGCGGCTGCCAAAGGTGCAGTTGGCGATTGTCTCCGCCATTCTCTTTCAGTCGGTCATGGTCATCCTCATGGTGATGACCCCCCTCTACATGAATCACCACAATCACGGGCGGGAAAATATCTCGCTGGTGATCGCCATGCACACGCTCGGCATGTACGGCCTCTCGGCGCTGACCGGCTACCTCATCGACCGTTTCGGGCGCATCGTCATGTTGTACGTCGGCGCGGCGACCGTCATTCTATCGGCGGTGCTGTCGCCGCTTTCGGTTGACCAGTACATCCTGTCGCTCACGCTGTTCCTGCTCGGCTTGGGCTGGAACTTCGGCTACGTCGCTAGTTCGTCGCTGCTGGCGGACACCCTGCGCGGGCCGGAACGGGTGCGGATACAGGGCATCAACGAGTCGCTGGTATTCCTGTTCGCGGGGTTTGGCAGCCTCGCGGCTGGCCCGTTGTTCGCTAATGGTGGCTACGCGGCGGTCAGCAACGCCGGTATCGTGCTGACCATCGTTTATGTGGGCTTGGTCTGGCTGCTCGGTCGCCCACAGATCGAGCCTCCACTGCCCGCATAAATAGCCTTCGTATTCTCCGCGTCTCTGCGGTTCAATCGTCTTTGTATTCTCTTGGCGACTTGGCGGTTAATCTTCTCCGCCTTTCTCTGCGTTCCTCCGCGTCTCTGCGGTTAATCGTCTTTGTATTGTCTTGGCGTACTTGGCGACTTGGCGGTTAATCTTCTCCGCATTCCCTTTGCGCCTTTGCCTCTTCGCGCCTTTGCGCCTTTGCGTTTTGTTTCGCTTTCTCTGCGGTTCAATCGTCTTTGTATTGTCTTGGCGTACTTGGCGACTTGGCGGTTAACTCTCTCCGTCTTTCTCTGCGTTCCTCCGCGTCTCTGCGGTTAATCTTCGCTGTCTTTCCGCCATTCCTCCACCAGCACCGCCACCAATTCGCCAGCCGGTAACGCCCGTGCCAGCGGCGCACCTTGCCCCGCCCACTGCACCGCGAAATCGGTATTCCCGTGGGCGAGGGCCGCACTTTGCAGCGCCTTCACCGCGTCATACGCAATCGGGTAATCAGGCAGCGCGGGTCGGCCTGCCGCGTCCACATCGGTGAACAGGCGGTTGACCATGCCCCGCGCTGGACGACCGGAAATCGCCGCCGTGACCGCCGTATGATAAGCACGTTCGCTCGCCAACGCCGCGCGGTAGGCCGCATTCGCTGACGACTCCGGGCAGGGGATGAACGCCGTTCCCATCTGGACACCCGCCGCGCCTAACCGCATGGCTGCCGCGATCCCTTGCCCGTTCATGATGCCACCCGCCGCGATGACTGGCAGGGCTGACCGTGCCGCTAGAAGCTGCACCAGCGCAAAGGTGCCAAGCTGCTGGTCGGCTTCCGGCTCGAACACGCCACGGTGACCACCTGCCTCGATCCCCTGAGCGATAACCGCATCCACACCGGCTGCCGTGATTCGGTCGGCTTCATCCGGCGTGGTGGCGCAGGCCAGCGTTACGATGCCTGCCTCGCGCAGTGCCTGTATCCACTCGCGGGAGGGCAGGCCAAAGTGGAAGCTGACCACCGCCGGACGCTCAGTCAGCAGCACTTCGAACATCGCTTCGTTGCCAACGAACGTGTCATAACCGCCGACGAGGGCAGTGGGTAGCTGTGCGTCGAACTCGGCGAAGAACGGCGCGAGATAATCCAGCCATGCCGCCTCCCGCGCCGCGTCCGCCACGCCCGTTTGGTGGCAAAACAGGTTGACGTTGAACGGCTGATCCGTCAGCGCCCGTGTCGCGTGGATCAAACCCCGCGCCTGTTCGGGGTTGCTCGCGCCCAGCCCAATCGAACCCAGCGCCCCCGCGTTCGAAACCGCCGCCGCGAGCTGCGGTGTGGAAACCCCCACCATCGGCGCTTGAATAATCGGGTACTGCACCTTCAACAAACGGAGCAGAGCATCAGTCGTCATATCAACACTCCTGTAGTCAACAGTAATCAGTAGATACTACCGCTTTTGCTGAGGGTTAAAAACAGGGTTTGCCACCCGCAAACCCCTACATCCTCACCGCTTTTCTCTGCGTTCCTCCGCGCCTCTGCGGTTAAACTGTCTCTGCCTTGAACTTGGCGTACTTGGCGACTTGGCGGTTAAATCTCTCCGTCTTTCTCCGCCTTCTCCGCTTTCTTCTCCAAGATCACGATATACGGCGCTTCGAGTTTGCCCTTCGCCCCGGCTGCCGCGTTCCCGCCCAGCACCACCTCGCCAGCGGGGAAGTCCTGCCGGTAGATTTGCAGCCGCCGCACGCCGTACCACTCGTCCTCGATTTCCAGCGTGAAGTCCTCCAGTTGGGTGAACTCGCGCAGCCAGTTCGGCAGGCTGGCCGCGCCCGTGCCGTAGGCCACGTACACCCGCGCCGGATGCGCCAGCGTGAACCGCAGGAAATCATCGGCCTTCTGGTCGCGGTCGGTGTAGGCGGGCATGATCGTCGGGAAGCCGCTGAGTTCCACCGGCAGCCGGCGCAGCACCGTGTCTTGGTCGATGAAGCACCGTTGATTGATGCCCAGCATGTAGGTTTTATAAGTCGCCGGTTCGTTGACCGTCACCAGCTCGGTGGGCTGCCCGACGTACTTGCCGCGATAATTCCCGCGCAGGCCGCCGTCCTCGTGGGCGATGATGCTCAGGCCGCCCACCACCGACACCAGCGGGTCCATATCGCGGATTTTCTCCGCGCCGAATTGATCCGCCAGCAGCTTGACGAAGGCCGGAACCAGCGACGAACCGCCCGTTCGCAGCACCACGTCGATCTGGTCAGCCGTCAGCGCCGCTTCTTCCAGCACCGCGTCCAAGCCTTCCTTCACCCGCTTGACCTCGGCCTTAATCATCGACTCGAACTGCCAGCGCGTGATGTATTCGAAGATGCGGATTTTGTCCTGCTGGAACTTGAGCGTCGTCCCCATCTTGGTCGACAGTTCCTTCTTCACGCCCTCGATGGCTTGGAACAGGTTGTAGCCGAGGTTCAGCGTCACCAGCGACCGCAGCGCGTCAATCGTTTCGGGGTGTTTGCTCGTCGCCCGCAGGTTCCGCAGCGTGTCCTCGTGGTGCGGGCGTGAGAGTTCCGGCATCGTCTGCCAATCCGCCAGCATATCCACGAACTCGTGGGGCAGGTGGAGGTTGCGGCTGGGGTCTTCACCGAAGTACTTCAACAGCGACTGCATCATTCGCTTGTCGAGGTCATCCCCGCCGACCAGCACACCGCGCGTCGCCAGCACCCGCGGCGTGATCCCAGCGCCCACCTCGGCCACCGTCAGGTCGAGCGTACCCCCGCCGAAGTCGAACACCAGCGCCATCGTGCGTTCGGCGGTCGCCGTGTGGTAGACGTACAGCGCCCCAATCGGCTCGGCCTGAAAGCTGATCTGCTTGAAGCCCACGCTCAAGGCCGCCTTGTAGATGATCTCCTCGGCGCGGTTGGACACCCAATCTTTCTCTGAGAACTTCACCGGGCGACCGATGACCACTTCGGCGCATTCCTGCCCAAGCTGTTCCTCGGCAGCCGCTTTCAACTTGCCCAGCACCAGCGCGATCAGCTCGTCCAGCGTATAGTAGCGGTCGAAGATTTGCGTCCCGTTGTACTGCTCGTTGCGGAGACCCGTTTTGATGGATTGGAGCAGCCGCCCATAGGCCGCATCGTCGAAGGTGACGTAGATATTTTCGCTCACGAGGATCGGACTGCTGCCCGTGGAGGCGACCCAGTATTCCAGCGTTCCCGCTTGACGGCTGCGCCAGCGGACGGCGCGCCCCGATTCGCGCTCGACATATTCGGCGCTGGCTTCTAACCCCATTTTGGCATGGTGTTCACGGTCGATGTAGAGCAAAGAGGGCAGGATTGCCGAGGCTTCCGGCTGGTGGATTTCGATGGGGTGCAGGCGCTCACCATCATAAATCGCGGCGGCAGAATTGGTCGTTCCAAAATCGATTCCTAAGCGCATGAAGGTTCCTCGTCTTTAGGTGATATTTCGGACAAAACGTATGTAGATTTGGGTCAAAAGGGGATCGATTTTAGCACGCGCCGCCCGCGAAACCTAGACCCGATCTGAGCCATCTTTAACCGCAGAGGCACAGAAGCAGTCCGTAGTCTTTAGTCGACAGTCATTAGTCAAAAGCCAATACAGATGAACCACAGAGACGCGGAGGGCACAGAGAATACAGAGCGATTTAACCGCAGAGACGCGGAGGAACGCAGAGAAAGGCGGAGAAGATTAACCGCCAAGTCGCCAAGAACGCCAAGAGGTTAGAGAACACAAAGGGTTTTGAGAAAAAATAAATCGCCGAGAAAAAATGGTGTTGTAGGGACGAGATACATCTCGTCCGCGCCACCCACCACACTCCTCATCTCGTAGGGGCGCAAAGGATTTTTAACACAAAGACTCAATGGCACAGAGGCACAAAGGGGTTTTGAGAAAAAATCAAACGCCGCGAAAAATAGGTGTTGTAGGGACGAGATACATCTCGTCCGCGCCACCCACCACAAACAATGTCTCTTCGTAGGGGCGCAAGGGATTTTTAACACAAAGACTCAATGGCACAGAGGCGCAAAGGGGTTTTGAGAAAAAATAAAACGCCGCGAAAAATGGTGTTGTAGGGACGCGAGACAGCGCGTCCGCGCCACCCACCACAAACAATGTCTTTTCGTAGGGGCGCAAAGGATTTTTAACACAAAGACTCAATGGCACAAAGGCGCAAAGGGGTTTTGAGAAAAAATAAAACGCCGCGAAAAAATGGTGTTGTAGGGACGAGATACATCTCGTCCGCGCCACCCACCACACCACCCATCTGTAGGGGCGCAAAGGATTTTTAACACAAAGACTCAATGGCACAGAGGCACATAGGGGTTTTGAGAAAAAATAAATCGGCGCGAAAAAAAGGTGTTGTAGGGACGAAAAGGATTTTTAACACAAAGACTCAATGGCACAGAGACGCAAAGGGGTTTGAGAAAAAATAAATCGCCGAGAAAAATAGGTGTTGTAGGGACGAGATACATCTCGTCCGCGCCACCGATTTTGAGAAAAATTAACTGCTTGCCCGTTTGCCATCTTCATAGTGGTAGTGTTCTTGATGGGCAGAGGAAAAACGCTGGATGAATTGGGGTTCCGTGTCGCGTTCTTGTTTTGGGGTAAATCGACCATTTGCTATCGCCCAATCATAAGCGCTGGTGTTTACAGGATACTGGGTGAGAATACCGGTTAAGCTGTTTTCTTCGATCCACGCTTCCGCTTGTTCCCGTGCCGAAAACACAGCACTCGCAAACTGACCACCCGCGCCATGAAAAACCCAAACGTTATCGAGCATCACATTACCCTATTCAATTCGTCTCGAACTTATGACTGTTAATTTGTTTCTGCATTGATCGATTGACTAAAGACTACTGACTATCGACTTCTTATAAACTAGGTTTATTTTCGGTTAACCCGACAAACGGTTTACAAACCTTCCACCAACCCTCTTAACAATAACACTCCCTCACAAAGTTAGCGCCAACCCGCACAAAAAGTGACCAAATGTTCTGACAAATGTTCACCCTAATCACCATCAGTTCTTATAGAATAGAAACAGGCTCGGTTGTAGGAGTTTGCCGCTGGCAAACCCTCATCTGTTTTCCCGACCACATATATCGCCTTTTTGTAGGGAATGGTCTCAGACCATTCCGTTTGTGGATTTCTAACCCACACGCACCTTAACAACCGCATCCACCCAACGCACAAATCTTCGCGCCGCCTTTGCCGCCTTTTACGCTTGTTCCGCCTGTCCTGTCTTTGACTGTCACCTGTTGACTGTCGACTACAGACTACTTTTGCCATTGCCGAAATCGCTGCCAAATTTGCCAACTGACAATACCGACACTGACGACACTGACGACATTACCGACACAAAATGCCCTATTGGCGACGACGACTTCGCCGCCATCGCCGACATAAAATGCGCTGTGAATGTGACAAAATTGAAGAAAATTGCGAATGTTCGGCAAATCGCTCCCTCAAATCCGCCGTCGAAAGTATGCTGTAACAACAGCATCAACAGCATCAACAGCAACATTCTCAATATTTTGAACTTTTATGCGGGTGACTTGGCGACTGGTGACTGATAGCTGACGACTGAACTGGCGCTCTACTGCCGCCGCCGCCGCCACTGCCGCCATTCAATGCCGGACGAGATGTATCTCGTCCCTACGACACCTATTTTTCGCGGCGATTTATTTTTTCTCAAAACCCCTTTGAGCCTCTGTGCCATTGAGTCTTTGTGTTAAAAGGCATTGCGCTCCTACGAGAATGATTGGTGTGGTCGATGGCGCGGACGCGATGTACACTACCAACAAAGCAAATACCCGCAGCGGTGCCAAAGCCGTGCGGGTATCAAAATGCGCGGAGTACTGGCTCGCGCGATGTACAACCGTTCACCACAACGGTTGATTGTCCTGTCTCACAAGATGCTTCCTACACCGCCAGAGGGCGAACTCAAACACACAGTCAGCGTGAACGACGGCCATTGACGCAGACGAGGATACCCGCGTCCGTTCCAGCGAAGGGATTATCGCCTTTATGCAGCTTAAAGTGATTTGGCGCTCAACTTTGATGCAGGAGAGGTTGTGATACTCTTTATTTTATTAGTTAGAGCCGATAAAGTCAAGTAATTCATCAATTTTAGTAAAAATGGCAATTTACTTCTTATTCTGGTGCGGGCCGTAACCGATTTCGTCGATGTATCGCAGCAGATCAGGCAGCCACATTTCATAGCGGCCTACACGTTTGCGAGTCTTAATAAGTCGCTCGTCATCTGGCAAACGCAGGTTTTTGTATGCCAGCCGTTCAAGATATTCGCGACTATATCCGGTCAGTTCCGCACCTTCAGGGGTCATTACCCAGATTTCTTGCTCAGGCGTAATATGGACAGCCATGTGTGGCGTGCAATCCCTCGTCGTTGGTGTGCGACGTGTCTGATTGGTCAATGGGTTGATTATAGCGGATTGTCGGCAAGGGGGCAGGGGAGAGAAAGAACCCCCTCCGTCGCTGACGCGACACCTCCCCCGCAAGCGAGGGAGGAGCAAGACGGGGCAGGGGAGAGGGAATAATGGGGGGTGGTGGCGCGGACGAGATGTATCTCGTCCCTACGAACGTGGTGATGGGGAGGAAGGCGAGGGCGCAAGCCGTCCGCACCTTAATAACCATACCGATGCTTGGCATTCTCTGTCTTTCTTGGCGTACTTGGCGATTCGTCTTTGTCTTGAGCTGGTGACTGATCGCTTAAAAACGGAATTGGCGCTCCGCCGCCGCCACGCCGCCAGCCAGTTACTGGCTTTCCGCAGTCGGCTCCGTAATCGGCGAAATATCGGTCATGACATAAACGACCGCCTCGTCGTGGCTGCACCCTGCCGTACCGAACTGGCTCTGGAACAAGTCGGGGTTTTCCGCCGTCCCCACGTTCGCCGAGATGTACTTGAGGATCACCTCCGGCACCGCACCCTTGTTGTTAAAAATGGCGGCAGCCTTCGCGAACAGCGCGTCATCCATCGTGCAGTAAACACCCGCGTCGTCGTGCGTCATCCACACGAAATGGCTGCCATTCTTTTTGGTTTCAATCGCGAAGATTGTATCGCGCAGCGCACCATCCTGTACCGAATGCGGGCCAGCGCCGCACGCCCCGACCATCAAAACGACCACTAGTAACAAACCCAACCGCTTAACCACTTGGCTTTCCTTCTGCGTAATAATGAACACAACATTACAAGTTGAATTATCGCCGAGAACGGCCAACTGTAAACGCTGAACAATTGGGGGTTATAAAGATTGCCCCCTCATAATAGACCCCTTAAATTTGACCACTTGCCCTATTACGGTCTGCCCATGTGGAGGATGAACGCTCGCTCGACATGGATTACCTTTACCTTAAGTTGGCCTGAAACCCGGCTTCCGTATGGAATCAGGTTCTGCCACTGCCACGAAGTAAAAGGAGTACACACCATGACCAAAGTAAACCAAGTCATGACCGAAAATCCGACCTGCTGCCTCGCCAGCGACTCGATTGGCGCGGTCGTCCAGCAAATGCAAATGCATGATGTGGGCGCGGTTCCGGTCGTCTCCGACATCACCAGCCGCAAGTTGATCGGTATCGTCACCGACCGCGACATCGCGCTGCGGGTCGTGGGTGCGGGGCGCGACTCGAAAGGCACATGGGTGGCGGATGTGATGACCCCTAATCCGGTCGCCTGCCACGACACGGACAGCATCGACACCGCGATTGAAGCCATGTCCCTGCACAAAGTCCGCCGTATTCCAGTGGTGAACGACGACAGAAAGTTGGTGGGCATCGTGTCACAGGCTGATGTCGCTACGCGCCTCGGTAACACCGAAAAAACCGCCGAAGTCGTTGAGGAAATTTCGAAGCCGAATGCGGTCGTCCTGCCGCGCTAAATAAACGGTTCGAGGGCAGCCTAGTGATTGTTGATTGGGGAAAGACCATGATGTTCAACACCGACGAATCGATTGAGATGGCGAAGGATGTACAGAAGAAGTACACCGACAGCCTCATGCAGAATAAGCATGTGCTGGGGGTTAGTGTTCAACCGGTCGATGGTTATGGGCAAAGCCGCCCGACCGAGTTCGCGCTGGTTCTCCTGATTGACGAGGACGGCGAAAAACACTGGTTCCCGACGCAGATTGATAATGTGCCGGTGATCCTGCGCCCAACCATCATCTGACGAGCAGCAGCCGACCGTTTAGC
>Ga0209460_1000508_pt1 | contig 34819 bp, 26 predicted proteins | sample EBPBio132013_DNA_FD_185868 | JGI IMG/M metagenome (GOLD analysis project Ga0209460, IMG submission 185868) | Wastewater treatment Type I Accumulibacter community from EBPR Bioreactor in Madison, WI, USA - Reactor 2_5/13/2013_ DNA (SPAdes)... | ecosystem: Engineered > Bioreactor > EBPR >... | reverse complement strand
TATTAAAAGTTGTAAAGCAGATTTAGGATTAAAAACTAAATGTAAATTTGTGTCAGTGTTAACATCAAAAAATTGTCAACTTTTTTTAGGACGAGACAGTTGTTGTGACTTGTCGCAAGACGACAGGACTTTTTTGGAGACACTGTTAATCGAAAAGTCTAAACCAAACAGCGATACAAGCAACTGGCAAAACATGACAATAACAACCAATCAACTTCCTAAATGCTTGACAAAAGGAGACATTGATGAAATGTTATCACAAAAAAAGAAGTTATCCAATTTAACGTGGGACAATTCACGTCTTGGTTTCAGCTCGACAAACAACAAAAATTGGTACTGCTTTTCACGACCCCTTTTCTCAAAAGACAGAAAGAAAGTTATTTTGATGATTAGAAACTTATGTCCAGGTCTTTGCGGAACCGGCTGGACAGTTGTATTTACGAAACTGAATAATAAATGGACTTCTCAAACTGGTGGACAACGGATACACTGACAACATAAAAGGCTACTGCCAACATTTAACGCATTAGACGAAAAAGCCCCACAAAAAAAGCCCCGACAAACTCAGCAATGTCAGGGCTTTTTTGTTCTATTACATGTTGACAGATAATAGGGTCAAGACTCAGGGTGAATTAAAATCTTCGCTAGTTCGCCTTAGGAAATTGGGAGGACGATTTTGTACGCTTTCAGATTTCATCTTATGGTTCTCCTACCATGAACAATATTCGCCTCAATAAATCTAATCGGGTTATCCTGTTCAATATTTTCCTCCAAACACCCATTTCCAATTGCCGCCAATTGCTGCCTGTGATAGATTTCATAATGCTCGCTTGGGGCAAAATGAACACCAATAAAGCTTGCTTTTCTCCGATTTTACACCCATATTTATCTTGCAGATTGTGGATAGTTTTTTTTACACTCTAACGTTACACGCCAATATGAAAAGACAGCTTATAATACTAACCATTTACTTAGGAATTCTAATGTTGACAACATTTGTTGACATACCTTATTCGAATTCATTTGTAATTGTTTTGACAGTATTGTTTTTTGGCTATTTGATCTACGAATTCAATAGTATTGCAAATACTAAAATTGAAGGCGACCTTATCCTCAGACGACAAACAAAAATGGTTCGACCACTTTTTATTCTCTTGGCACTTATTCCATCTGTCGGCTATTTTATCAATGATAGAATTAATTTCTTTCAAATAGTATTATCCTGGTCAGTTGTAATATTTGACATTGTTACAATCGTTTTAACAATGAAACTGAAACCAATTGGAATGGTTATTAAGGAAAAGAAGCTCATATTGAATGATTTTAGAAATACAAATAGAAATTTAAGTCAATTAAAAAGTATGAAATTGAACGGGTTTACGAATGAAATAGAAATGACCTTTGTGAATGAAAAACGACTGTATTTCAATCGCAGTGAATATTTGGCCTTTGACATTCAAAGTTTAATTTCAATCTGTATTGACGCAAGCCAGGTACAATTATCAATTTCAGACAACTTAAAAAATGTGAATAACTGCAGGTAATCGATTAACACAGGGAACTACCACCCCTACCTTCTCACACAAGTCCCGAATTGAACAGGGAACTGATTCACTAAGGTCTTACAACTTGTCCAGCCAATCAGCCCACCATATTTAACCAACAATTCGTACATGTATTCAGCGGATTTTTTACGTGACTTAGCAAAAGATAAAGTTACAGGTGATTTTTATCCTTTTGACACGGGAAATATTGAAAACGTAATAAACTATATCCGACAACTGGTTGGAAGCCTAAGCGATAATCCAAGCTTAATTATTGAGCCCGACTTTGACTATTATGGAAGCGGTTTTGCATCGTATATTCCTGTTCGAGTTTCAAAGCGAGATAATTCCGATAGCACAATCACAACAGCCAAAAATCGTGTTAGCAAAGAAACCAAAGGAATACTTCTGTACATCTCAAATCTAACTCCTTTCTGGTATTTCGGCGGTTCTGAATGGTCTGTTACCACTGAAAATGGAAGGCAAGTAAGTGGCTCAAGTGGCTTTCTATTCCCGGAGGACAACAATGCCTACGACACAACAAAATGGGAAACCGATATGGAAAGAATAAAATTCACCCTGAACCAATTTAACTATCAATTATTGAAGCAGGATGAATTAGAAACACCCTTGGATTTTGACCTAACCCTTGCAAGTAATTTCATTACCGGAAAACCAAGAGTATTCGATTGCTTCTTCCATTGGAATGACTAAATCAAGCAAGAACATTTAAAGCATCTAACCTAAAAAGCTTCGTAAAAAAGCCCGATATGCACCGCATTGTAAGGGCTTTTTTGTTTTTGCACTTTTTGGTCTAAACAAGCTTTTTGTTTTTGGTGAAGGTAAGCCTCTTGTTTCCTGAAATTAATCCGGAATACGCATCTGACCAATGATTAAGGCCCTGTATCCTGAATCATGCAATTATTCAGCTATTGGGTTCCCATATGCCTGTGCAATTGGACCTAAACTCAGTTTCACTCATTCACCCTAACGCTGAATTATGCCTTGCTCATGAAAAGTCAATTTCATTGCCCTTTGGCCCACATGACAAAGTTCAAATGCCTAATCCGATTTAAGTTTTCGAAAGGGCATCTACCTTTCAATTATTTCGTCACTCTCTGAAATCAAAAGGTTCGTTTTGAATCATTTTTGCATTCAATTGACTCATTTTGGGAAAACGGAACAGCTTCTCTTTTTTCTCGACCCGCCACTCGAATAAGTATTTTGCTTTTGAAATAAACGAATCCCCCGGTAAACGGCAATCTATCCTAGTTAGGAACAAGGTTTGATTTAATAATTCAAAATCAAAAACCATGAAACCAAATGCAAGGTCCTTTTACTGGCCACTCATTTTAGGGTTATTTCTCCTCGTTGGAGCCTCAACCCTAAGTGCTCAAAGCACTGGTCCTAAACTTTCAGATGAGAACCAGGTGTATTCCGACCTGTTCAAATCTCAAACCCAAGTGGACAGAACAAGCACGTTCAGTCGACTGCAAGGACTCATTTTACCAACGGAACTTGGACCTCGTGAACCGCTTCCAACTTCAATGATCGGCGCAAACACAACCACAGAAGAAGAGATCATTTACCTTTTGGGTGAACCCGACATGAGAATCCAGCAAAGCCTGTTGCGCTACTACCTGCGCGGCCCCGGAGCACATTGCCGTTTGGATATTGGTCTGAATGAGCACGGCCAGGTTAGCTTTTTTGTAATTAAAGACTGTCAATAATCCAGATTATGAAAAAGCTCAACAACTTTAAAACAAGTCTGTTAATCGCCTGCCTTTTGTTCGTAAGTCAGGCATTTGCTCAGGTGCAGTTAAGCCTTTCTGCAAGTACAGACCTCGCATCTGTGAATACCGGCAATCAGTTTATCTATACGCTGAATTACCAAATTTCAAGCCTTACAAGCAATGGCTCGAATGTAGTTGCAAACATGGCTCTCCCAGCCAACCTCACTCCTTTTGATGTGAACAACTTTGGCAACTCGGTAGCTTATGACGAATCGCAAGTACAATCGGTTACTTACAATTCTGGAAGCAACGCGATTACTGTAACTTTTGTAAATCCAATTCCGGCAGGTTCAACGGGCCAATTGCAAATCAAATTCAGGTACACCAACGGAACCACTCCGCATGGGTATTCCCCAGATTTATTTGCCTCCATTGATGCCTCCAACAACCTGAATGCGGATGGAGGCACAGGGCCTGTGTATAGCGATACCTTAAACATCGTTGCACTTGCCAGCAACAAATACACCGTTTCAAAAGTTCGGAATGCCGGTGGTGCTATTGATGATGTCACCATCTACAAAATAAGTATTGGTAACACCAGCGGTTCAAACGGAGCCTTGCGCATGAGCAATGCATTTATTGTTGACACGCTTCCTGTTGGGATGGAATTTATTGAAGCAACCGCATTTAGTGGAACCAGCACTCCGGTGTATAATCCTTCAGACCGAACAGTAACTTGGACTTTCACAAGCACCAATTTAAGCACCACCTATAGTTCTTCAGCCTATTTAAGTGTTCGCCATGTAAGTCCTTATTTCGCTATCGGAAGCTCCTCATGCAATACAGCGCATCTAGTTGGAAATGTACCTGTACTTCCAATTGGAACAACAGCACCTTCCAGTAGTAATGGACAAACTTGCTTCGCCATTCAGACTCCAACCCCCGGTGCAGCTTGCTCCGGAGGAAGCATAACCGCTGCTACGGCTAGTTGGTTAAGTAAACATATTCTTGCCGAAACATCTTGCAATACCTTCAAAAATGGATGGTATAATTCCGGCAATACGGAATTGGACAGTGTTCGTTTAACTTATTTGGTTGATAAGTCGATAGACATGAACCAAATTCGGATTAAACCGGTATATGATGGTTTGAACCGTGTTTCGCAAGCTCGCATTGATGTTTGGTACAACACCAACCTCAACACTTCCGTTTCAGCCGGAACATATTACTCACTAAGTATTGCAGCTTTAAGCGGCCAAACACAAAACATCAACATAACACTTCCATCGGGCGAATACATTACTTCAGTTCAATTTAAAGTAAGTGGCAACCTGCCTATTGGAGGCTCGCAAGACATGAGTTATTGCGGAGATGCCCGCAGCGCTGCGGAAGGTGCAAAAGATGGCTCCCCAATTGTGGAAGGCACAACCTACAATACCTCATCCATTGGCGACGATGGAACCCTTGTAAGAAACAACTCCAACGGGTTTTACTATTACCAGGGAATCAGCCATAGCTACTCCAACTGCTCGGGCTCTGCTGAAATCTTAAGTCCACGACCTGTGTTTGGATACAGCAGTAAAACAATCAGCAGCGCATCCAGCCTGCGTGCTTCAGATACCATCAACTATGTTTACTCGGTAACCTTGGGAGGTAACCGTGATGCACACAGTGTGGTAATTACCGATACACTTGATTCAAGATTGAGTTATGTAGCAGGATCTTCCCAGGTGTTTATGAATAGCAGTGCCATGGCTGTAACACCGACAGTAAATGGCAATGTGTTGATTTGGAACTTGGGAACCATTTCTCCAATCAACAATTATTCCATCAAGTTTTCTGCCATGATTGCCCCGGGTACAGCGCCAGCCACCATCAACAACAAAATCAACCTAAACTCAGCCAATGGGCAATTCAATGGAAACACATCCAATGTTGGAACAACAGTTATTTCAGCGGTAGCCCTTCGGGCATTCAAAGGACAAAGCGGTTGTAATCCGGATTATGTGTATTATCCCACAAACGCTATTGCCCAGGAAGCAGGACCGGTGAATTACAAAATCACGGTTAAAAACCTGGGGAATGTTGCAGCCAAGGATTTGGTACTTGTGGATGTTTTCCCATTCATTGGAGATATTCGTGGCTCGCAATGGTTTGCCAATTTGGTAGGCCCTGTAACGATTTCAGACCCCGGCTCTACCGTTTACTACACCACCACTCCTAATCCTTGTTATGCAGATTTTAGTCCGGCTTACAATCCGGCAGGCTGCACCAATCCAAGTTGGACAACAACCCCTCCTGTGGATATCACCAGTGTAAAAGGAATTAAAATTACCCGTTCAACCGTATTAGCGGCTTTGGATAGTATTGTACTTAGCTGGCCAATGCGTGCTCCACTTGGAACTCCAACGAACAGATTGATGAACAACAGCATCATGTATCAGGTGCGTAGAGCTGACAACAATAGCCAATTGCTCCCAACAACACCAATCATGGTAGGCATGTACACCACCTGTACACCCGTATTGGGCTCGTTAGGAAACTATGCTTGGATTGATGTAAACAAAAATGGTATTCAGGATGAAGCAGCATCATTTGGTGTAAATGGAGTAAAGGTTAAACTATTCAGCCCGGGACCCAACAATTATATTGGTGGTGGAGATGATATCCTATTGGATTCTACCGTAACTGCGAATGATTTCTTTGGCAATCCCGGATATTACAAGTTTATCGAACTGGCCACCGGAAATTATTACGTTCAGTTTGAAACCACTTACAATGGCATGCGCTTGAGTCCGGTTCGCAGCATTTTAGAAAGAACGGATTTGAATAACGATGCCGATTCAACAAGTGGACATAGCAGTCTCGTATTTATTGATGCCAATGGTTCAGGACAATTTAAAAACAATACCACCATTGACGCCGGATATTATCCTGTAGGTTCATTGGGTAACTATGTTTGGTGGGATGTAAATCACAACGGTTTGCAGGACGAACCTGCAAGCAGAGGAATTAACGGACAACAAGTTATTCTCTGGAAAAACACAAATGCCGGTTATGTTCCAATCGATACATTGGTAACCGCCAACGATGTAAATGGAAACCCGGGTTATTACAATTTTGAAATTACAGAGAGTGGCACGTACAAAGTTCAATTCCCCATGGCCATTGGTACAAAAACCTTGACCACAGCTACCACCACCGCTGGCGTAAATGGAAACTCAGATGCCCTTACCGGAACAGGCTTTACAAATGCAATAACCATGAATCTTTTAGGTTCAGGACTTGCCAAAAACAATCCAACCATAGATGCGGGATATTTTTATTCAGGTACCATTGGCAACTATGTTTGGTACGATATCAATGAGAATGGCTTACAGGATGAACCAGCATCAGCCGGTTTAAATGGGGTGAAAGTAGTATTGTGGAAAGACAATGGCAGCGGCTTTGTACGCTTTGATTCAACTACCACCTCCAGCCTTTCAGGTAATCCCGGCTATTACAAATTTACAATTTTTGAAAGTGGTGATTTTAAAGTTCAATTTCCTACGCTGGTTTCTACCAAAATAGGTACACTTCAGAATGGCTTATCCGGAACAGATGGCAATTCAGACTTTGACACCTTGACTGGTTTTACTCCCGTATTCACCATGAACTTGGATATTGCAGGAATTACCAAAGACAATCCAAGTTTGGATGCAGGATATGTATGCAATGCACCTACACCGGTAATTAGCGGAAATGGTTTATTATGCCCGGGAGAAACCGGAATATTTACCGGCCCAATGGCTACTTCTTACCAATGGTATAGAAATGGAGTAGCAATTCCGGGTGCAATTAACCAAAGCTATTCAACCAATACACCGGGCATTTACCAGCTCATTATTGCAGATGCAGGTGGATGTTATTCGGATTCAAGCAATGCCATTGCATTGAGTAATAATCCAAAACCAACTGCCAACTTTAGCGTAAACGATAGTAACCAATGCTTGGGAACAAACAGCTTTAGCTTTACCAACCTCTCACAAAACGGACAAGTGGCTGAAAGCATTTGGCCCTTGAGTCAAAACGGAGATACTCCTGTTACACTAGACACACTAGCTGTTGAACTGGGAATGAAATTCCGCAGTGCAATTGCCGGAAAAATTACAGCTATCCGATTCTTTAAGCTTGCAGGTGCAACCGGACCCTTTGTAGGTAATTTGTACAATACTTCCGGTACCTTATTGGCAACTGTAAACTTTGCAGCTGTAAATGCTTCGGCAAGTGGTTGGCAAACTGCTACCTTGAGCAGCCCTGTTCATATTGATGCCAATACAACCTATGTAGTTTCGTACTACTCACCAAATGGCACTTATGCTTTCACACCTTGGTATTTCAATGGATCAGGAATTACCAACGGGAACTTAAGTGCATTGCAGCATGGTATTGACGGAGGAAATGGCTTATTCAAATATGGCATTGGTGGCGGATTTCCTGACCAAACCTTCCAATCAAGCAATTATTGGGTGGATGTAGTATTCCAAGCAGGGCTTTCCTATTCCTGGAATTTTGGCAGCGGAACGAGTACCCTAGAATCCCCAACTTATACCTATGCAAGTTCAGGTTCAAAATCCGTAACACTTGTTGTTAGCAATCAATTCGGTTGTTCGGATACATTCAGTAAAACGCTTAGTGTTCGTCCGGGACCAATAGCTAATTTCAACATTCAGGCATTGGATTGCGATGGAAACTTCAAGTTCAACAACACTTCCCAATACGCAGATTATTACGAATGGGGAATTTACAACCAAGACAGCAGTTGGGGCAAATACCTGTGTTCAGGCAATAACCCTGATTACACAGCTTATCTGATACCCGGAACTTATACCGTTCGCCTAATTGCTCGTTCAAATGGAGAATGTACCGACACATCCTTTTCCAGCTTTACAGTACATCCTAAACCAGTTGCCGTAATTGGACACGATTTAAACAACTGCGGATTAAATGCTCAATTCCGGTCCTACTCTTACTATGCAGAAAACCTGAGTTGGAACTTCGGTGACCCTTCAAGTGGCAGTATGAATACCTCAAACGCTTCTCAGGTTTCACATACCTTCAGCAGCCCTGGCACCTATTCTGTGCGCTTGATTGCCGCCAATCTCTATGGATGTTCCGATACAAGTTTTATTTCGGTTACCTTGAATCCTGCTGCTGCCATTGCACCACTGGCTTCATTCAACAAAACCCTTGTAAGCAACTCTTGTGTAACTCGGGTTCAATTAACCAATACCAGTTCAAATGCAACACAAATTTTCTGGTTGTTGCCTGATGGCTCTGTTCAAACACCCAATCAGATTTCAGTTGCGCTTCCATTGAGTGGCACTTATACCATCCGTCTGGTAGCAGTATCAGCAACGGGCTGTCGCGACACTGCTTCACAAACCGTGAATGTCCTTACTGATTCTTATGGTCCTGTAGCGAGTTTTGAACCTGAGCAAGGCGAACAATGTCTTGCCGGAAATTCATTCAATTTCATCAACAACTCGGCTTTTTATGGAAATGGCTGGAACAATCAGTATTTCTGGGATTTTGGCGATGGACAGCAAAACAATACAGTTACTTTTGCATACAATCATCAGTATGCGAGCAGTGGAACTTATGTGGTTCGTTTGATTGCTCGCAGTCCAAACGGATGCAGCGACACAACTTATAGAACTGTACGTGTTAAAGAATCGGCCCAAAGCTTGATAGCCGTAAACAATGCTTGTGGCATGACGGCTCAAATCAGCAACAACTCGTTGAATACCATTGGTAATATCTGGACATTTGGCGAGGGCGATCTTTCGTCTTCTGATGCTGCAACATTTACGCATCGCTACCGCAATCCGGGCTATTATTTCATCAAGCATATTGCTTTGGCCAACAACGGATGTCACGATTCAAGTTCAACCGGAGTATGGGCCACCAATGCACAGGTTCCGGTATTGAACTTTGGCTGGGATACTATTGGCTGTTCAGGTGCGATCCAGTTTACCAATGCCTCAGAGTTTGGAGGTTGGTACACTTGGAACTTTGGAGATGGAAGTGCCGAAAGTGAGGAAGCTAATCCTGTACATGCCTATCAAACCGCAGGCACTTACTTGGTAACTTTAACTGCACACAATGGTCCGGGCTGCTCATATACATTAACCCTGCCTGTTTATGCACCACATGGAATTGCTGGCAGCCTTCCCGATGCTCGCATAAGCAAAGAAATTGAAGCTTGTACCAATAAAATCACCTTTACCAACAGCTCACTCAATGCCGGAAACGCTAGGTGGATTTTTGATGGAACTCAGCTTGCCTGGGGACCTGTTGTAAGTTTTGAAAACCAAAGCAGCGGTTTCCATTCTGTTCGTTTGATTGTTGACAATGGTACTTGTTTTGATACCGCTTATGCAGAGATTCAGCTAATGGACGCTCCTGAAGCCAGTTTCAGTTACCAGTCGAGCAGCTGTTCAGGTACAGCCATGTTCATCAACAAATCAAAAAATGCTGTAAACCATAGCTGGGATTTTGGAGATACCGGAAGTCAAGCCGACACTTCAACAACAGCCAATGGCATTTATACTTATCCGCTTAATGGTACTTATCAGGCAAGGTTGATTGTGGCAAATAATGCAGGATGCAGAGACACAATCACTCAAACGGTGAGCATCAACATGACTAGCAATTCAGCACTGGCCAACTTTACCTGGAACAGCAATGCTTGCAATTGCAAATGCTCAAACAAAATCGAATTCATAAATTTAAGTTCAGGCAATGGTAACCGCTATATCTGGAACTTTGGCGATGGAAACACCAGTAGTCAGTTTAGCCCCAATAAAGGCTTTTCGAGTGAAGGCAATTACCTGGTAACATTAACTGCCATTACGCCATCCGGTTGTGCAAGTTCTGTAACCAAATCGGTTTATGTAGCCGGAACAGGTCACGGCCCAAGCGCAGGATTTAGTACCGATCGTGCCATTCAGTGTATCAGCAGCAATAACTTTAATTTCTTTAACCAGAGCAATTACATGGGTTCGGGTTGGATTAAGAAGCACTACTGGTATTTTGGAGACGGCAGCATGGATAGCAGCAACAGCTTTATCTTTAACAAGAAATATGCAGGACCAGGCACCTATACTGTAATGCTGGTTAGTGTAGGAGCTGAAGGATGCCGCGATACTGCAACCATGGATATTGTTGTTGAATCACTGCCATGCTTTAACTCAGCACTGATTGATGCAGGAAGAGATCCATTTGCAGGCAGAAACGACATGGAAGATATTCGTCCGGCCGTGACAACTGGAACACAGCAGCAAGTTGCGGCGGTGAAAGCAGTGCAGGTGTATCCAAATCCAAGCACGGGTCATTTTGATGTGAGAATAAAAGAAGTTCAGGCACGTAAGGTTCGTGTGCGCATTTTGAACACATTAGGACAGGAAGTGGCGAATGAAAGTTTTGGTTTTTCAGCAGATGGCACTTATCATGTAGAAACATCAGGACTTGCAGAAGGACAGTACCAGGTAATGGTAGATGCTGATGGGGAGTTCATTCACCGTGAGGCACTAATAATCCTGAAGTAAAATTAAATTAAATTAACCATGAAGGGATGAAGGGAATGAAGAGAAATACTTCAAGATCCTTCATCCCTTTGTGTTTCTAAGTCCTGCAATAAATGACTCAAAAAAAATAAACCATGAAGGTATGAAGGGAATGAAGAGAATTACTTAATGGTTCTTCATGCATTCATGGTTTTAAAATACCCAGAAATGTACAAATAAAATCTCCTGAAAAGTTTACCATGAAGGTTTGAAGGGAATGAAGAGAATTACTGCAGTGATTTCTTGCTTTCAAGGATTGTTACTGAAATTGTTAACTCAAGAATAATGAACCATGAAGGTATGAAGGGTATGAAGGAATTGTCACAGGACTTCTTACAATCAGAGATTCAATTGATTGGTGCAGCCAATTGACCTTATGAGAAAATGAACCATGAAGGTTTGAAGGGAATGAAGAGAATTACTGCAGTGACTTCTTGCTTTCAAGGATTGTTACTGAAATTGTTAACTCAAGAATAATGAACCATGAAGGTATGAAGGGTATGAAGGAATTGTCACAGGACTTCTTACAATCAGAGATTCAACTGATTGGTGCAACCAATTGACCTTATGAGAAAATGAACCATGAAGGTATGAAGGGAATGAAGAGAATTACTTCATGGTTCTTCATGCCTTCATGTTTTTTTTACACCTAGATCTGTACAAATAAAATTTCCTGAAAAGTTTACCATGAAGGTATGAAGGAAATGAAGAGAAATACTTCAAGAACCTTCATCCCTTCGTGCTTCTAAGACCTTCAATAAATGACTCAAAAAAAAATAAACCATGAAGGTATGAAGGAATTGAAGGAATTGCGGCAGTGACTTCTTGATTTCATGGATAGAAACTGAAATTGTTAACTCAAGAATAATGAACCATGAAGGTATGAAGGGAATGAAGAGAATTACTTCATGTTCTTCATGCCTTCATGGTTTAATTTCAGGCATTTTCAAGTTCGGCAATTATGAACTTGGTCATTTTCAGAAAGGCCTCAATGACACGTTTTCCTTTTTCAGGTTCACTCATCCATTCGGATAATCGTGAAGGAACAATTTGCCAGCAAACCCCATACTTATCGCGTATCCAACCACACATTAAGGGCGTACCTTGGTCGGAAAATGCTTCCCAATAGTGGTCAATTTCGTCTTGGGTATCGCATTCAACAACAATGGAGAAGGATTCATTGAATGGCTTATCTTCTGCTCCGTTTAAGGCCATGTATTGACTACCGCGCAATTCAAATCTCGACAACATGGGATTGCTTGAGATTAGCTTTGAATCTTGAAATACAGAACAATAAAACTTCGCCGCTTCTTCTGCCTGGCTTGAAAACCACAAGCAGGTATAAGGAGAATTAGCCATTTGCTTTTTCTGAACAATTAAACATCCATCGAACTCCAAACTTATCGGTCAAACTGCCGTAATAATCTCCCCAAAACATATCTGCCAATTCCTGTTCAACTACCCCGCCTTCTGCAAGTTTGTTGAATAAGGTTTCGGTTTGTTGTCGGGTATCGGGTTGCAAATTGATGTAAAAATTGTTTCCTTGAACCAATTGAAATCCCATGCTTTCCGGTGCGTCTGTGCCCATGAGTAAATGGCCACCCAAAATGCGAATTCCGACATTCATTACTAAATTCAAATCGGCTTCATCCATAGGTGGATGCTCGGGAGAGGGAGGAATATCGCCAAAACGCATGATACCATTCCCTTCAAATTCGGTTTCAAAAACTTCTTTATAAAAGGTGAAAGCTGCTTCTGTTTCACGCTTAAAATTCAAGTAAGTACTTACTGTTCCCATGTTAGTTTTCTAAAATTTGTTTCACATTTTGAAGATTGGTGGAAATGGATTTTTCCATATACGACTTACCAAACAGGTAAGAGGGCAAATTCATGGGATAGTTGCTTTCACTTGTAAACTCCATTGTAACATCCGTTTCTGCGCCTACGGGTTTGCAGGTTGTTGATGTAAGCAACTTGCCTTCAAAGGGGCGCTTAAAGCGAATCTCAATTTTAATTTTCTCGGAGTTAATTTCAATAATTTCCTGCTCCCCTGCTCCCACATCATCTACCTTACTATCCCAAGTTTGAATGGCTCCTAATTGACCATCCTTACCCGTAATTGTTTCTTGCAAGGCAGGATCCATTTTCATCCAAATGCTATACTGCTTTTGATTGGCAAACTTACTGAGATATAGAAAAACTGTTTCTTGTGGTGCTTTAATGTGCTGTGTTACGCTAACGGTATAAACTTTCGGCACGAATGCTGCAACAATGAGCACCAAGGCTATGAGGGCTGCCAGGGCAATCCCGATTCGTTTTAGAATACGCATTTTATTCTATTCCCTCAGTGTAGTTTTTGTAATTGGTTAATATGGCTTGCCATCCCATTTGTTGCATGTCGTGCGGATTCTCATTTTCGGGATCAAACTCTTCAATGACCTGGGTTTGGTTGTTCACCTGGTTAAAAGAAATAAACACTTTACGACCATCTTCCAAGTGGTACTGAAGTTTATTTGGGGCTTCAACCACATCAATAAGGCAATTGAAGTCGAAGCCAAATTGGCCATCGCGGGATTCCATGCGGGAACTAATTTTTCCTCCGACACGGATATCGGTTTCGGCATGTGGACAATGCCAATCTGGGGAAGCAAAATTCCAGTTTACAATGTGTTCGCCGCTGAACATACAGTTCCAAGCTTTTTCAGGAGTTGCATTCACGAGTACTTCTACGCGAATTCTGTTTTCGGTTGATGAGTTCATGGTTAATTGGGTTTATACAAACATCGTCTCATTTTGTGAAAACTTACATCTTAAAAAAGCCGTAAAAGGGACAAATGCATTTTTGCTTGCGATTGCTTTCCTTGAAATGAGATACTTGCGAAAGGGATTGCAGGCAGTACCCCACAGGCCACTTGCCTAGATTGACTTGGGAACATGAAGGCTTATGGGTTTTGCCAAGGGGTACTGTGCTGCTGCAAAAGCGACCTTAGAAGCTCTTTGCAGCAGCTACAGTACCAGAGCAAGTGGCCGAGGAGTACAGACGCAAAGCCCGGCCCCGGGCGGAACGTGGATTGGCCATGAAACGAAAATGGGCCTGCCCGGGGTTTCGCCCAAACAGACCCATTGTTTATTGGAATGTGCGTTTATGCAGGTTGTACTTTGGAATACATTTTAGCGCGTTGCTCCTTGATGCTTTCATCGTTGATGTATTCATCGAAGCTCATGCGTTTATCGATTACTCCGGATGGGGTTAATTCGATGATGCGGTTTGCAATGGACTCGGTTAAGGCATGGTCATGCGAGCTAAACAAGACCACGTGTTTCCATTCAATCAAGGCATTGTTTAAGGCTGTAATCGATTCCAAATCCAAGTGGTTGGTGGGCTCATCAAGCAGCAGGCAGTTAGCGTTCATCATCATCATGCGGCTTAGCATGCAGCGCACTTTTTCGCCTCCCGACAATACATTGGATTGCTTAAATACTTCTTCACCTGAGAAAAGCATTTTCCCTAAAAATCCACGGATATAAGTTTCATCTTTCTCGGTAGAATATTGCCTTAACCAATCAACCAGGTTGTAATCGTTTTTGAAGTAAGCTCCATTTTCATTGGGCAAGTAAGCACGGGTGATGGTCTGCCCCCACTCTATGGTTCCGGCTTCTGGCATATCTTCACCAGCTAACAAATCAAAGAAGGCACGTATGGCCAATTGGTCTTTCGATAATACTGCAACCTTATCTGTTTTGCCCAGCATAAAATGAATATCATCGAAAAGCACTTGTCCTTCTGAACCGGTTTTACGGAGTCCTTCAACTTTCAAAATTTGGTCACCGGGTTCGCGGTTAGGTCTATAAATAATGGCAGGATACTTCCGTGTTGATGGAGTAATATCATCTACTACAAGTTTCTCGAGCAACTTTTTACGGCTGGTTGCCTGACGTGATTTAGAAGCATTTGCAGAGAATCGTTCAATAAATTCCTGCAATTCTTTGCGCTTGTCTTCAATCTTTTTGTTCTGGTCGGAACGCTGGCGCAAAGCCAACTGCGAGCTTTCGTACCAGAAGGTATAGTTTCCGGTATAGAGTTTTATTTTTCCAAAGTCAATATCGGCAATATGCGTACAAACGGCATCCAAGAAGTGACGGTCGTGAGAAACAACAATAACTGTGTTTTCAAAATCAGCTAGAAAGTTCTCTAACCAGGTAATGGTATCCACGTCCAAGTCGTTGGTAGGCTCGTCGAGCAAAAGGATATCGGGATTGCCGAATAATGCCTGGGCAAGCAAAACGCGCACCTTCTCTTTACCATTCATTTCTTTCATGAGCAAACCATGCTTGTCTTCGCTCACGCCCAAACCACTTAACATGGAAGCGGCATTGCTTTCTGCATTCCAGCCATCCATTTCGGCAAATTTTTCTTCAAGGTTAGCCGCACGAATGCCATCTTCTTCCGAGAAATCGGGCTTAGCATAGAGGGCATCTTTCTCTTCCATTATTTTGAACAATTCTGTATTGCCCATCATAACGGTATGCAAAACGGTAAACTCATCAAACGCAAAGTGGTTCTGGCGCAATACCGACATCCGCTCACCGGGAGTAATGGAAACATGTCCGGTTGTTGGGTCTATTTCTCCTGCGAGGATTTTAAGGAAGGTTGATTTTCCGGCGCCATTGGCTCCAATAATACCGTAACAATTGCCGGGTGTAAATTTAACATCTACCTCTTCAAAGAGGGTCCGCTTTCCATAGCGGAGCGAAAGGTTTGAAACTGAAATCATAAAAGGTCGGCGAAGATAGGCAATTTTACAGGCATTCAGCGAATTAATTCCGAAAACCCATTGCAAAGACTTGGGCATTGAAAGATTGAAAGCTGCAGAAAATCAATTCACAGCTGCGCATGAAATGACTTGCAGTTTGCAGGCTTACACCCTAAATTTCCCACATGCACCTACTTCGCATTTCGGCACTTATTCTTGGAATAAGCCTACTTAGCTCTTGTCATATTGGTCGATTCTTTTATTGGAATTTTGCAGATGCAAACGACCATAAGAAATTTACCAATCTGCCCATTCAAGCTCCTGAAAAGAGCTTTCGTTTTGCAGAAACCAAGTTGTTTCATGCCAATTTGCCCAGCGAAATTTCCTACAAGAACAAGCCCTTAAGCTTTGAGGATTTTCTCACAAAAACACAGAGTCTGGGATTTTTGGTTATTCGCAATGATTCCATTTTGTACCGTTGGGAAAATCCTAATGAAGAGCGTAATCGGGTTATTCCTTCTTTCTCGGTTGCCAAATCCTTTGTTTCGGTTTTGATGGGCATTGCCATTGACCAAGGAAAAATTAAAAGTGTTGAAGAGCCAATTACCAATTACCTGAAAGAACTTGACCCATCCAGGTTTGGCAAGATTCGTATTCTTGATGTGTTGAATATGCGGAGTGGAATTCAATACAACGAGAGCTATTTTAATCCCTTTGGCGATGTGGCCAAGTATTACTACGGAACCAATCTTCGCAAGTACATCAAAAAACAAAAGATTAAAACCGAACCCAACAAAGAGTTTGAATACATCAGTTTGAATACCCAATTGCTGGGAATGATTATTGAGCGAGCCACCGGACAGTCGCTTGAAAAATATTTGGAAGAAAACTTATGGACAAAAATGGGCATGGAATTTCCGGCAAGTTGGAGCATCGACAGCAAACGGCACAAGGAAATTAAAGCTTTCTGTTGCCTCAATGCGCGTATGGTTGACTTTGCCAAACTGGGTAAATTGATGTTAAACCAGGGCAATTGGAATGGAAATCAATTGGTATCTCGCGAATGGGTAAAGCAATCTACCCAAGCCTTTCCCGAGAACTACTTTGTGTATTCGTACCAGTGGTGGCATACGCAGGCTATGCTAGACTCCAACCTGGTTCAACCCAATCAGGCACATTATATGATAAATGTCCGCAAGCCCAATGGAAGCTTAAGTCGTGCTGCCGTTGTGGCATCTGGCGATTATTTTGCCGAAGGAATTTTGGGGCAATACATTTATTGCTATCCCGAAAAAAACATCATCATTGTTCGCATGGGCAAGGATTACAATTTCGACCATTGGCCACAACTGTTTAAGCGGATTGCTCAGGCCAATTAGATATTGATTTGGGCAAAGCCCGCCTAGTGAAGGCTTACATGTAAAATGAACAAGTTGAACAGGCGGGCCCGGGCTTTTTGCTTGTACTCCGTTGTCGCTAGCTTTGGCCTGTAATGCACATGCAGGGCTTCCTGTGGTCGCCTGCCTGTACAAACAGGCCATGCGCCATCGCCATACGGGGTACCGCTTCAATCCCTTTTGCAAGGGCTGCACCAGCCTCCAACTTCTGTATTGAATCGCATCATTTTCTTATCCATCCAAATTATACCATTCAGGCAATTTCTTGATCTGGATTTAGCGCTGTTCGCAAATCGATTTCAACTTCTCCAATGCCTTGGGATAATGCTCGTTCATGTAATCCACAAAGTCCTCCACGGTATCTAAATCAACCCTAACCTCGGTGGTACCATCTACCGCATCAAACGAGTAATTTTCAAATCCATTGGCCCATTTTTCTACTTCAGGTCCATCAATGATTTCTTTACCAGATTGCATAAGTCCATAATGGCGAATGGATACAAAGCGATTGGGAATATGTTCTGCAATTTCGGAAACCATGCCTCCTTTTTCACCATGCTCATCGGTACCAATGAACAGCATTTTACTACCCTTTTCCCAATTTCCTTCATAGGTTGAAGTTGGATTGAACAAGGCTGTCCACTGTTCATAGGTTGACTTATCCTTCAAACCAAGCATCTGTTGGTAAACAAGTTCAAGCTGTGCCTGAATTTGAATTTGATAATGCACTTTTTTCATGTGGGTAAAGATACTGGTGGTTTTTAAATTACAGCTATGAGCAATCCTATATTCCTTGTTAAAAAGCCAATAGCCAAAACTACATGCAATCAAATCAAATTACATTTTACAAGTTTCAATATGCCTTAATAAGGCTAAATCCAAGCAAAGAAATTGTATCTTCGTTCAGTATCCATTTATTCACAACAACCAACAAAAAAAGGTAGCGTGCCAAATTAAAATTAACAGAATCGGTACCTAAGCCCTTAAATTAATAATTCGTTTAAAATCCCGATGAACAGCATGGAAAACAAAGAATCAATAACAATCGACAACTACCTCGACAGCCATTACATACACCGCAGCAACTGGTTAAGAGCAGCTGTATTGGGAGCCAATGATGGCATTATTTCCATATCGAGTTTAGCCATTGGTGTAGCCACTGCAAGCACCACCCGCGACCCTATTTTACTGGCCACACTTGCAGGACTTGTAGCCGGAGCCTTATCTATGGCGGCAGGTGAATATGTTTCTGTGAGTTCACAAACAGATACCGAGAAGGCCGACATCGAACGCGAGAAGATAGAACTTGAAAGTATGCCGGAATTGGAGTTAAAAATACTTGCTGAAATTTATGAAAAGCGCGGCTTGAAGAAGGAAACAGCCCTACAGGTTGCAAAGGAACTCACCGAATTTGATGCCTTGGGCACTCATATTCGCGACGAATTGGGCATCACTGAAATTAGCCAAGCCAATCCTATACAAGCTGCATTAGCTTCAGGAGCTGCATTTACAGCAGGTGGAGTATTGCCTTTATTGGTCACCTTTTTTGCACCTGTAACAAGCATGGAATATTTCTTGTATGGCTTTACCATCGTATCACTTATCGTATTGGGAGCTGTTTCAGCAAAAACAGGAGGTTCAAGTATGGGCAAGGCCGTTGTTCGGATTGTAATCTGGGGTACCATTGCCATGGGCTTATCGGCCTTGGTAGGTTATTTGTTTGGGGTAAATGTGTAAGTGAAATTTAGTTTGGGTTGCCTAATAATTTCTTATTAGAATTCAGCTGAAAGCTTTGTCAGGTATAAGGACTGTGTTTTAGCTATTTTCAAAGAGATAATCTTCCTAACTAATTTTGGTTAAGGAAGGGTTTATCTGGAAAACGTTTAACCATCTTAAACTACCCCAATACCTGCGAAACGCCTATACACTTACTAAACCAGTGGATTATGCCTTGCCCCTGAAAAGCCAAATTCCTTGCCCATTCGCCCACATGATGAAGTTCAATTGCATATCGGTTTAATAAAAAGGTGTGAATACACAGACTCAAAACCTATAAATCGTGAAAAGCCAATAGCTCAAAAATGAAAATTATTTACGTTCAAAAAAGCCAAAGCTTGGAGGTATCGAAATAGCAATCGCCTAACAGATTAATTCGGATTAAATATTCAAACAAAATAGCCAATACCTATTTAGGGTACTAAAACTTAAACCCTTTCCATTTGTAATTAAATACGACTTATCTCCCCTTAAATTCAATTGCATACATGCGCATTCAGCTTCAAATTGGCATTCGCTCTTTCTTTTTTATTTGTTGCATGATTGCACATGGCAACCATCTAATTGCGCAATACACGGGGCTTGGTTCATGGAACACGCTGCAATTGAAAGCCCAACTTAGCAAAAATTGGAGTGTACTTGGTGAAGCCCAGTTGCGGTCGCTGCATTTCTACAACCAATTTCATTACTACGAATACAAAGCCGCCGCGGTTTATCAACTCCATCCTGAAATAAAACTCACACTTGGTGCCGGCTCCTACCAAACCTACCGTGAAGGTGGAAATTTTATTCTGCCAAAAAACAACAATGAGGTTAGAATTTGGCCACAACTGAGCCTGCACCATTTGTTGGGAAAACTAAACATTGAACAGCGTTACCGCTCCGAATCACGCTTTACCACTTCTGGCTACAGAAACAGATTTCGTTACCGGTTGGGACTAAGCATTCCGGTTACATTATCCGCTAACAATCCCGCAAAAAAGGTAACACTTCACCTGAGCAATGAATTGTTCTTTACCGACCGTGAGCCCTATTTTGAACGCAATCGAATTCAATTTGGCATTGGATTTCGGGTGAGTAAAATGGCCAGTGTTCAGGTGGGATATTTGCATCAATTTGATTACCGGATTAATGATGAAACAGGCAGAGATTTTCTGCAAATTGGATACTATTTTGAATTGAATAAACTCAGTTCCTCATTACAAAAAACGGACACCAACCTCCGAGAAGATTAGCAAAAAACAGCTTGATTAATCCTTTTCAACCTCCTTGTTTTAAGACATTTCTAATAATAAATAAGGAGAATATTAACCCACGTTGGGAGTTTATTAAGATTTGAAAAGCGACCTTTGAGTGTGCAAACAAGGGAATGCGGAGATGGGTTGGGAGTTTATTGTCAAGGGTTGTTTATAGAGAAGACAGTAAACTCCCTTTTTTGTGATGAAAATTTAGTAAGCAAACTAATTTTTCTAGTTATACAAGACCTGAATTTTTTAACAGGCAATCAAAAAACAGATTGAATTTTCGGGATGTACGTGGCGCATGAGGGATTGAAGCGGTAACCCACAGCAGCCGAACATGGTGGATGTTGGCGGCCAAAAGCGACCTTAGAAGCTCTTTGGCCGACTTACAGCCACCTGATTTGGCTGCGAGGATTACAAGCGCAAAGCCCGGCGCCGGCTGGAACGGAATCTTGTTTTGGAACCTGCTCTTGATAGGCCGGCGCATGCCCAACTCTTTATGCATTTAGTATTCCTGAATGATTTTCAACAACGAATCGGCTCGGTTGCTGTAAAAATCTATGAGTTGGTTTTGCCTGGATTTCTTTCCACCACCTTGCTTGTACGTTTCTTTGGCAAGAGCAAGTCGGGTTTTGCAATACATGCCTACCAACTCTTCCCGCTCTTTGAGTCGGTGTTCCAAATCCAACTCCTGAATCTCTTCATTCAAGCGCACACAGCGCTCCCATCCGGGGATTATCTTGTTTTGCAAAAGCAACAAACCTTCGTCCTGACTTAACTGAGACATCTTGTTCATGTACTGCAACACTTGCTCTTCCTGCTTGCTGAATGCTTCGCTCTTTTTATCGTATAAACTCAACACCTCGGGCAAAGCTGCCACGGTTTTAAAACCAAACAGCAAAAATGGAATGGCAACAAGCAAGGGCAAAGCCCATTTATAAAAGCGGTTATAAGGAAACCTGAGGTAAAAAAAGAACAGTAATCCCAGGATAAACCCACTAATTAATCCGCCCGTATGCGCAGAATTATCGATGCCCGGACTTAACCCAAAAAGCAGGTTATAAAAAACAAATGCACCTATTCCGGATAGCATACGCTTGCGCATGGAGGGATCAATTAACCGTGTACTTAGAAGACCAAGAAAAATGCCATACAACCCAAAAATTGCTCCTGAAGCTCCAACTCCAACTGTCATGCTATGAAACCAAGTACTGCTTAGGCTGGCCATGATGCCACAAAAAACATAAGCCAACAGGAAGCGCCATTTACCCAGAAATAATTCCAACTGGGGACCCACCATAAAAAAAGCAAAAAGATTCATGGCGAGGTGAATAATTCCGGCATGCATGAAGGTTGAAGTGAACAAGCGCCACCACTCTCCTTCTAAAATGGCTGGTCTGAAATTTCCTCCGTATTTTAGGAGCAAATCGGCTTGCGGATCGAGGACCGAAACACCCATAAAACTCAACACAACGAAAACCAGAATATTCAATCCCATGATAATGGGACTAAAAAAATAAGCTTCTTGGGGAGTAAAGAATCCAAGAAATTCTTTCCAAAAAGGTTGGGGACCGCGCTCACGTGCATCACGCTCCAATTTCTCGTATTCAATGCGCTCTTGCTCAAGCATAGCCTGCAACTCATCTAAATACGATTCATAAGCCAACAAAGCATCTGTAAGCTCTTCATCAGTTATAGGAGTTTGAAAATCGGCACAAAAACGTGTCAAGTATTCAGAACAAGAATTGTTATCCCAAAAAGCACCCGAGCCCAAATCAACACGTAGTTTCAACGTTCCGTGGCTATACCAAAGCCTGAACATGTGAAATTGATTGGTTTCAACCTGGCCAATTACCGCCCGAAAGGAATCGTTGTCTTGTGGAATTAATTTCCAACCCAAACGTGCAAGTACCAACAAACACCGGCCCATTACCTGCCCTTGCGGATATTGTTGCTCATAAATTACCTCCGCACGCGGTGGGATTCCAATTGACATGTGGCAAATATAGGAAATCGCCACTGAGTAACCCCGGACCTTCCAACTTGATGGAATGAAGCCATGAACCAGCTATCTACTTATCTGACTTCAACAACCAGTTGAATACATTTAAATGTTGTATTCCGCTTCTATCCTGTGTGAAGGAGTCTGTTGACAGCAGAAACTTAGGATAATTATCCGCTATTTTTTCCAAGGCCCCAAATTCACGTTTATTCGTATTTTCATCTGTTACCTGCCAGGCAACCTGATAGTACTCAATTCCTCCGGCAGGAGTTTTACAAACAAAATCAACTTCGCCTGCTCGATTTGCACCTACCCAAATTTTATAACCACGTCTGAGCAATTCCAAGTACACTACATTTTCCAAAATATGGCCTCTGTCTGTTGTTCGCTCTTTACCAACCAGTATATTGAGCAAGCCGGGATCAACCAGGTAATACTTCTCTTGGGTGACAAGTTGTTTTTTGCCCTTGATATCAAATCGATTTACCTTGTAAAATACAAAGCTGGCAACCAAATGCTCAAGGTAGTTCTCAACCGTATTGTGATGCACAGTTTGTCCGTCTTGTTTTAATGTTTTTGAGATATTACTTGGAGAAAGAGCACTTCCAATATTCGAGGCCACAAATTTTACGATGTTTTCAAATGCGCGTTTATCTGTTATCTGATAACGTTGGGTAATATCTTTTTGAATAATGGTAGTGTAAATAGCATTCAGGTATTCATAGATTTTATCAAAACCACTTTCGCGTAACTCTACTCCTTTAGGCAAAGAGGTTTCATTCACATAATCAAAAAACAATGCTTCGTAATTGAGGTAGTTATTGCTCACATTTATAGTTCTTGCCATTAAATACTCCTTGAATGAAAATGGCAGAATTGAAATTTCAATGTATCGACCACTTAACAGGGTAGCTAACTCATTGCTTAATAAAAACGCATTAGAGCCCGTTATGTAAACATCTACATTAGGCGTTGCAAACAAACCGTCAACCAGTTTCTCAAAAAGTGGAATATTCTGAACCTCATCCAAAAAAACATAGTTGGCTTTGTCAACCTGCAACTTTTTCTTGATGTCGAAATAAATACTGTCCCAAGTTTTGTTGAGGTAGTTCTCCGGCAATTCAAAATTGTAAAACTGAATCTGACGCTTTCCAATTCCCGATTTTAGCAATTCACCTTTATACAATTCAAATAAGGTTGACTTACCAGACCTTCGCAAACCACTCACTACTTTAATGAGGTCTTTGTCTTTGTACGAAAACAATTTCCGGAGATATTCAGCACGATTTGTGAAACTTGCCATGCAACAAAAGTAAGCCAACAACTAGCAAAACTTGCTCTTTTTGCAAGTTTTGCTAGTCTGAAAAAACATAAAACATTGATAATCAATTATATTTAAAATAACAATTACCCAAGCCAAAAAATTACCGGATTTTCATCAGGCATATCAGGTCCAAAATCCAGGCGCTATTCAACAGGGCAGTCAACCCAAAAGCCATGCTTATTTTTGAATAGCCTCCCGGAGCAATTTGTATTCTCTAGTTGATTTTCCGCCCTCCCATTTAAAGGTTTTCAACCACCAGGAAGCTGAATCTTTTTTGCCTTCATCCAAAAAACTTAAGCCTTTTAGCAAAGCAATTCGGTTGGCTTGATAGGTATAACCCGGCAATTGAAGCAAACTATCAGCCAATGTCCTGCACTGCAAATGGGCATTGTTTGCTTTGTAGGTATGCAAACGGATTATCTGAATATCCAGTTGTTTAGTTGAGTTTGTATTCACATCCTCAAAGCTTTGATTGGATTGGTTATTCTGCATGGCATTGGATGCCGCAGGTAATATTTTTCCTTTTGTTGTGGGTGCAGAATTCGGCTTATCCATAACCTTTTTTGCTACTTTCTCCAGAGCTGGTCCTACTCCCGTTTCGTCCTTCCCCTCGGCAGCAGCACTTGCATCTTCTTTAACTGCGGCTGGAGCTTTTGCTGCTGTTTCAGATTCAACCAAAGTTGGCGTTGCGGCATCAAGCTCTTCAACCCGAGTTGGGATAGTTGCTTCCGCTGTTGAAGGAACAACTTCTTGCTCAACAATAGCTGGTGGATTATCCTTGGGCTTGATAGTGGAATTTTGCGCGCGCTGCTTAACTTGATTTGGCTTCGGAATTTCACTATCCGATTGAGGCCTTTCCTGGGTTGCTTCCAGATGCGGCTGGGGTTGATTTTGAAGTTCAGCTAATTCTTGTTTGGGTTCAACCAGTAGCAACAAACCTGCTAATGCCGCCAACAAAACAGCGGCAGCACTGTAAATCCAAAGAGGTTTAATAGCCGCCTTTCGGGGTTGAATTTTAGATGCAATGGCTTTATCAATCCGACTTAAACTTTCTTGAACTTGCCCCTTATTCAGCAAGAACAATCCCTCTTTCATATCCCTGCAAATTTCACAGGAAGCAATATGCTCCTCGCATTTCAGCTTCTCAGGTTCGCTTAAATTACCCGAATGATAGCTTTCCCATTCTGCATCACTTAGGCATGTGAACTTATCCATATCAAAAAGGCAATCATCCATCCGTTTCCACTTTCCTGCAAACGGATACGCAGGTTTCGCTTTCCATTTTGAATATGGCTCTTCACCTCATTCAGGCTTATGCGATTTAGCCTTGATATTTCTTCATAACTTTTCCCCTCCAGGTAAAACTGCCTTACGCATGCCTTTTGAAAGGCATTCAAGTTTTCCAATTCACGTTCCATAGCCTGGAGGATTTCTTCTTTTTTATTCCCTTCATCAGGTAGATGCAAAATGGACTCATTTTCCATAACCAATTCAAAAAAAAGTTCATCTTCAAGGCTGACATTTCCGTTAGACTTGCTTCTTAGCTCCATCAAACAACTATTTTTTATCAGGGTGTACAGCCAGGGTTTTACCTGCAATACCGGTGCTTTGGGCTGGATATCGAATAATCTTTCAAACAGATTCATCACTGCATCTTCTGCCTGCTCCTGATTTTTGAGGTACTTCATAGCAACCGAAAAAACCATCAGCTTATGCCGAAGAAACAATTCTCCCAAAAGCCGCTTATCACGTCTTTCGAAAAAATCGCTTAGCAATTCTTCATCTTTTAGTTTACTCAAATTCAAGCCAATAGAAAATTTCTTTTCAAAGATTTATGGAAAACTCTTTCCCCATGCATCCCATGGGTAAACGAAGATACAATGAAAAAAGCAGTCCTTTTCTTCCTGCTCGGTTTGCAAGGCATTCTGAGCTTCGGTCAGGCCAAAGCCCCAAAAGCCAAACTCGATAAGGTTACGGTATTCTTAAGTGGGGCTCAGCTATTTTATAGCGAATCTGTCCACTTATTGCCGGGAAACAATGAATTGGTTTTCGAAAATGTTTCTCAGTACCTGGATGCGGCTTCCATTCAGGCTTCTTGCAAACAGGCCGTGGTGCTCGATATTCAACACCGGGTGCGCTACCGCGAAACTCCTAAGCCTGTAAAACGCTACGATTTCAAAATAAAGCTGGTTGAAGATTCACTGGAAGAAATGGGTTTCCTTCAAAAAGAAATCACCAACAAACAAGAAGTACTTTTAGCAGAAAAGAAACTATTGATGGGCAACAGATTAATGAATGGGCAAACGAGCAAGGACTCCCTTCCTTTGTTGCAAGCTTCATTAAATATGCTTCACGAGCGCCTGAATTCCATTCTTGAGCAAGAGCTTAAACTCCAACGCCGGAAAGCAGCAATCGACAAAGAAACCAACAGGCTTACCATACGGCTTGAAGAGCTGCAAAACCTGCAATCCGGCGCAGAAGATCAACCCCAGGAAGACATTCAACCTGCCCACCAAGTGATTATCAACCTCTATGCCGAAGCTCCCGTTCAAGCCGATTTACGCTTCAATTACCTGGTTCAAAATGCGTCCTGGATTCCTTTGTACGATTTGAAAGCTGAATCCGGAAAATCGGAAATTGAATTGAGTTACTTCGCCTCCATTACCCAAAGCAGCGGCATCGATTGGAAAAATGTGAAACTTACCTTAAGCACCTCGCATGCCTATGAAAAAAACATCAAACCAGAACTTAGCATTTGGTATCTCTCTTTTGTCCAATACTTTCAACAAAAACTAAAAGTTAATGCGCTATCCAATGCCAATGTTCCCCTTCAAAAACCCCAGGTTGTGCACGAATCGGCCAGAGAAGATTTGAACACCGATAACGAAGGCGGGGCAGCTGTTCCCGATGCTCCAACTTTGGATGAATATGTGGAGGTGCGAGAAAACCTTATTCGCACCGAATATGAAATTAACATGAATATCGGCATTAACAGCGATGGACGAAGCCACAAAGTAATGGTGAATAAAAAGCAGATTCCGATGAAATTACATTTTGCCGCTGTTCCCAAACTTAGCCCGGATGCTTACCTCATGGCCTCTGTAACTGGCTGGGAAGATTTAAACCTCATCCCCGGAAAAGCTCGTGTTCATTTTGATGGCATGTACAGCGGGGAATTGCTCCTGAATGCAAGTGGAGTGAACGATACCTTGCAGCTAAACCTGGGTCGCGACCGCAGCATTGGATTAACTCGCAAAAAAATCAAAGAAAAATCGAAGGTGAAGGTGATTGAACAAGAGGTGATTGAAACCCGAAGCATAGAACTGATTGTGCGAAACTCAAAAAACATTCCGGTACGCATTGATGTACAAGACCAAATTCCGGTAAGTCAGGCACCCGACGTAATCAAGGTAAAATTACTTGATGAGGACAAAGGCGAACTGGATGAACTGACTGGTATCCTAAATTGGAAATTAAAATTGGGAGCCAAAGAAACCAAAAAGATAGTTTTCACCTACGAAATCAGGTATCCAAAGGGTAAAATCATTCAAGGATTATAAAGCACCAGGAAATTATTCTTAAAGACCTTGAATTTTCCCTTCAAAATCCCGCCCCAAAAGCGGGATTTTTTTCGTGAATCTTCATCAACCACAACTCAATTTTTTGCAAATGCCGCAACTCGTTAAATCCGAGTTTCATTTTATGCAAATTTTGCTGCATGAAACTGGGCTTTGAAGGTTAAATTTCAATCCCTGCAATTCATGCATAAAAATACGTGAAAAGCAATTGGGACAAGGATTTTCAAGGCGCCACCTTTGAATCATCAAATTAGTTAAACGCCATGAAAAACTTCATCAAAAAATCAAGTAAAATGCTAGTGTTGCTTTGCTGCATGCTAATCGGTTTAACAAGCTCTTCTCAGGCTGTTAAGAAACCTAAATTAACTATATTAAACGTAGATAGTAAAGGGTTTAATTTAGATGCTCAACAAATGGGAAATCTGGTTCGTTTAGAAATGGAAAAACTTGACAAGTACGATGTAACCGATAGATACGATATTGCCTATTTGATTGAAAAGAACAACCTGAACGTAACCAATTGCTATGGCAAAATTTGCCTGGTTGAAATTGGTGAAAAAGTAGGCAGTGAATACATGCTTACCGGTAGCGTTGAAAGCTATCCCAACAACATTATCCTGAGTCTGCGCTTAATCAATGTGAAAGAGCAAAGTATCGAAAAAACTTTTGTGCAGGAATACTTGAATCTTCCGCTTGAAGTGCAGTCTATGATTAGTGAAAGTATTAAAAAGATGTTTGGTTTACCTGTGAATGAGGAATTGTTTAACCACCTTACCAAGAAAGCGGATTATGAAAATGCATTAAACAATCCGAACAAAAATGTGGTCAACTTATCCGGTCCGCGCTTTGGATATACTTACTCCTTTGGAAAAGATGCTTCCATCTTACGCGCAAGCACCCAGGATGGAGGTTTTGAAGTTAGCCCGGCCATGTTCCAATTCGGTTATCAGTTTGAAAAACAATACCTGAATGAAGGCAATTTTCAAGCCTTGTTTGAACTGATTCCTATGGTTACCGGAATCGACCAACAATTGTTTATTCCTTCCTTAACTTTCCTGAATGGATTCCGCAACAACAATTCCGGTTGGGAAATTGCCATTGGCCCGAGCATTGCAACCACCACCAAATTAAAAGGTGCCGAAGTAAATGGTGTATATTATAGCCTTGCCGATTTAAAACGCATGAACATTACCGATTACAAAGAAACCACCCGTTTGGATAGTCGTGGCGAATTTGCAATCTCCTCCGCCTTGATTATTGCCGTTGGTAAAACCATCAAATCAGGAAGAATGAATATTCCCTTGAACTTTTATAGCACCATTCCCACCAAAGAAGGCTTCCGCATTGGACTTTCAGTGGGTTACAATTCAAAACGCAGGTAATAGCCAAAATTGCAGATTGGCTTGATAAATTTAATCCAACTCCAGCCAGTTTGTCCAGCAGCAACCGCAGTTTCGGCCAATTTTACCGAAACTGCGGATTGGTGTTTCTATTGCGGTTATCAAGCAAGCAAGAAACAACACCATGAACTTAAATCAATTCACCATCAAAGCCCAGGAAGCCATTCAATTGGCACAGCAATCTGCGCTGGGTTCAAGCCATTCGGCCATAGAAACTGTGCACCTGTTGAAAGGTGTACTTGAAGCAGATGAACAGGTAAGCAATTACCTGCTAAAAAAAACCGGAGCGAATGTAAAACGCATTCAGGAAGGCATTGAAAGCAAACTGAAAAGCTTGCCCAAAGTGAGCGGAAATAATCAGCTTTACCTGAGCAATGATGCCAACCAAATTCTTATTCAAGCTCAGCAAAATTTAAAAGAAAGTGGAGACGATTACGTAAGTCTAGAACACCTGTTGCTTGCCTTGGTAAAAGGGCGCGATTCCATGGCAACCTTGCTGAAGGATTCAGGCTTGGAAGAAAAAGCACTCAAAGCGGCAATAAAAGAATTACGTGGCGACCAAAAAGTAAATAGCGCAGATGCTGAAGCCAGTTACCAAGCATTGAACAAATACGCCAAAAACCTGAACGATCTAGCCAGAGCAGGTAAACTAGACCCAGTAATTGGAAGGGATGAAGAAATTCGTCGCGTACTGCAAATCTTATCGCGCAGAACCAAAAACAATCCGGTTTTAATAGGTGAACCTGGCGTGGGTAAAACAGCCATTGCAGAAGGTTTAGCCCACCGTATTGTGAGCGGAGATGTTCCGGAAAACCTAAAAAGCAAACGCATCTTTTCGCTCGATATGGGAGCATTGGTTGCCGGTGCCAAATACAAAGGCGAGTTTGAAGAACGACTTAAAGCCGTGGTGAAAGAGGTAATTGGTAGCGATGGGGATATCGTTCTTTTTATTGATGAAATTCATACCCTGGTAGGTGCAGGTGGTGGTTCGGAAGGAGCCATGGATGCCGCCAATATCCTAAAGCCAGCCCTGGCGCGTGGCGAGCTGCGTGCCATTGGTGCAACTACATTGGCCGAATACCAACGCTACATTGAAAAGGACAAAGCCCTTGAACGTCGTTTCCAAAAAGTATATGTGGATGAACCCGATACCGAAGCGGCCATTTCCATCTTGCGTGGCTTAAAAGAACGTTACGAAGTACACCACAAAGTGCGCATCAAAGACGAAGCAATTATTGCCGCAGTTGAATTATCGCAACGCTATATCAGCGACCGTTTTCTTCCGGATAAGGCCATTGACCTGGTGGATGAAGCTGCTTCAAAATTGCGGTTGGAAATGGATTCCGTTCCGGAAGAAATTGACCAATTGGATAGAAAAATCATGCAATTGGAAATTGAACGCGAGGCCATAAAACGGGAAGGTGATTCGGATAAAGTAGATGAACTCAGCGAAGAAATAGCCAACCTGCAAAGTGAACGAAACACCTTACGTGCACAATGGAAATCGGAAAAAGATGTGGTGGAAGGCATTCAAACTGCCAAACAAGAAATTGAGCACCTGAAACTGGAGGCAGAACAAGCCGAAAGAGCCGGCGACTTCGGCAAAGTAGCCGAAATCAGATACGGCAAAATCAAAGAAACCGAAGCCCGGATTGAAAGTCTTAACCAAAAATTGCAAGAGCAACAAGCCGGAAAAAGCATGGTGAAGGAGGAAGTAGATAGCGAAGACATTGCTGGCGTAGTGAGCCGCTGGACAGGCATTCCGGTGAGTCGCATGTTGCAAAGTGAACGCGAGAAACTTCTAACTCTGGAAGATGAATTGCATAAACGTGTGGTGGGTCAGGAAGAAGCTATCTCTGCAATTAGCGATGCCATTCGCAGAAGCAGAGCCGGATTAAACGACCCCAAACGTCCCATTGGAAGCTTTATCTTCCTGGGAACAACCGGAGTTGGAAAAACAGAACTGGCACGCGCTTTGGCTGAGTTTCTATTCAACCAGGAACAAGCTATGGTACGGATTGACATGAGCGAATACCAGGAAAAACATACTGTTAGCCGATTAATTGGAGCACCTCCGGGATATGTGGGGTATGAAGAAAGCGGACAACTAACCGAAGCCATTCGCAGAAGACCATACAGTGTGGTTTTGCTTGATGAAATTGAGAAAGCCCATCCGGATGTATTCAATATCCTACTTCAGGTTTTGGATGATGGACGCCTAACCGACAACAAAGGTAGGACCGCCAATTTCAGGAATACCATCATCATCATGACCAGCAACATGGGCTCTCAACTTATTCAGGAAAAGTTTGAATTGCTAACAGAAACCAATAAGGATGAATTGATAGCTGAAGCAAAACTGGGTGTGATGGAGCAATTGAAGCGCAGCATTAGACCTGAATTTCTGAATCGGATTGATGAAGTAATCATGTTCACACCGCTCTCACGGGAAGATGTAAGAAACATTGTTGACATTCAGTTTGAGGGCTTGAAAAAGCAATTGGAAGAACAAGGCATTTCACTTGAAGCCAGCGACGAAGCCCTGGATTGGCTGGCACAATTGGGATACGACCCCATTTACGGAGCAAGACCGTTAAAGCGGGTGATGCAAAAACGCATACTAAACGAGCTATCGAAAAGCATACTCGCAGGCAGTGTAAACAAAGACAAACCCATCCGCATCGGGTTAAACAAAACCAATCAGTTTGAATTCAATAACGATTAAACTAAAAGGCCGGGCAACCGGCCTTTTGGTTTTTGTCCGCAAAAGACAAATACGAATTTCAAATTAGTTAATTGGGCTTAAGTAAATACTAAATTCAACTCATAAATCTACTTAAGAACGGCCAAACGCCAACAACAAGCTGTAATCACCCTTATCCGCAGCTTTTACTGCCAACAGGTAAGTGCTTCGTGCATCATTATTATTGGAAAGGGTTGCACTACCCCAGGTAAAAACAGGTAGCTTATAAATCTTCTCAATTAGAATATCGGCCATTAGGCGACTATGTCGGCCATTGCCATTTGCGAAACAATGGATACTTACCAAACGATGTTTGAACCGAAGAACAAGTTCATCAGGAGGGTAAGTCCCGTTTTCATGCCAGTATTTTATATCCTCAAGTAAAAGCCTCAATGCTAGTGGAATTTGCCATCTATCAACGCCAATATTCTTGTTGGTCTTTCTAAATTCACCAGCCCATGACCAGACCTCATTAAACATGCGCCTATGTACTTTCCGAACAAAATCCTCAGTAAGAACAGTTCCTAGGTTGAAGGAACTGCCAATTGACCACTGTATCGCATGCTCAATATTCTGTTGCTCAAACTCGTCCAACTCACTGCGAGTTGCAATGGTAGGAATAAGCAACCCTTCTTTTTCTTCTTCATCAAGGGGAGTTTGACCTCTGAAGTAATCTAATTCTAATCCCATAATAGCTTAGGCATTTCGTTTCGAAGCGCAGCTGCCCTCTCTTCAATGGCTTCTTCAAGTCGCTCATTTGAATTGGCTTGATCTTCAAGCTTCATAGTATTGGCTGTACGCAAAACAATTTGGGTAGCCAACTCTTTGGCCCGTTTTTCAATAAGGGCATCAAGCGAACCATCATTGGGCACAAAACCATACACCAACTGCATATCCATTGCTCGTGCAATTTCCCTTAGCGATTTTAAGCTAATTGAACCCTCTTTTTCCCTCCTTTCCATATCCATTACTCCCTGCTTTGACACCTGCAAGCGCCTTCCCAGCTGCTGCATGGTCATACCAAGAGCATTTCGGATAGCTTTTATCCATCCGGTTGGCGGTATTGCCACCTGTTTTAGAGAGGCAAAGCCCAGCATCTTGCTGTTGAGCTGGTGTAGTTGAAGCGATTTCTTTCCCATAAAGTAAAACTGTGGATTCAAGTTTCAACCAAAAGTAAATCTATTACTTGACAAATACAAGCAAAATGTAAAGTTAAAACTTGACATAAGTACTTAAAAAGTAAAGCTAAAACCTGACAAACCTGCTAGCTTCTACCTGCAAATAAGTGATAGTAAGGCTGAAATTGAAAATTTGCCAATATTTCAAGAATTCAAAATGAGATTAGCGTGGACTCAGGAATTAACTCAATTTGCGAACCCAACAATCGCCATTCTAACTTAGGATGAGTTGGCGAAACAGAATTATCAAGTTACCAGGTAGTTCCAATCCCTAAAATGCACCTCAACTCAATATTAACAAACTAACAATCGGAATCTTAAAACCAGAAAATAAATTTACTCAATGTACTGAGTAAATTTACTCAATACATTGAGTAAAAATACTCAACTTATTGAGTAAATTTGTAATCAATTGATTACCTGGAGATGAAGAAAATCCAAAGAGCACATTTACAGCTACTGGCAAAAAGGCTAGATGAACCTGTTCAGTTCATTCAAGTGCTGGCCGGACCCAGGCAAGTGGGAAAAACAACCCTGGTTAGGCAACTGTTGGACCAAGCAAAGCAAGCAGGAAACTACTTTAGTGCTGATGCAGTTGCAGCCGGCAACCATACCTGGCTGGAAAACATCTGGAATCAGGCCCGTATTGAACAAAAGCAAGCAGGAAGACCAAGCTTATTGGTAATTGATGAAATTCAGAAACTGGAGCAATGGAGCGAAAAGGTAAAACAACTCTGGGATGAAGACCGGAACAACAACCAGCCCATCCGGCTTATTTTGTTGGGCTCATCCCGTTTGTTGCTGCAGCAAGGATTAACCGAATCCCTGGCAGGAAGGTTTGAACTAACGGCAATTCCCCATTGGAGATACAAGGAAATGGAAGAAGCTTTTGGATTTACAGAGGAGGAATATGCCTGGTTTGGTTCCTATCCCGGGGCTGCGCATTTGATAAAAGACGAACAGCGTTGGAAAGCCTATGTGCGCGAATCCTTGATAGAAACGGCCATTTCGAGAGATATTCTTCAGCTTACACGCATTGATAAGCCGGCTTTGCTACGCAAGCTGTTTGAATTGGGATCGGTGTATTCCGGGCAGCTACTTTCGTACACCAAACTCATGGGACAGCTGCAAGATGCCGGCAATACCACTACCTTGGCGCATTACCTAAACCTGCTGGGAAGTGCAGGACTACTTGGCGGACTTCCAAAATTTGCCGGAGAAAAAGTTAGGGTTCGAGGCTCAAGTCCGCGGTTTCAGGTGTACAACAATGCACTCATGAATTGTTACAGCAATTTGAATTGGGAAGAAGCCAAAGCCAAGCCTGAAATTTGGGGAAGAATAGTAGAATCGGCTGTCGGCACACATTTCTTAAGCTACAAGGACGACGGATTTGAACTCACTTATTACCGCGAAGGCGATGACGAAGTGGATTATGTGCTAAGCCACAAGGGTCAATTCATTGCCATTGAAGTTAAAACAGGAAGTCAGGAAGGCCGAGGCCTAAGCCTCTTCGCCAAAAAATTCAATCCGCACCGTTCCTACCTTATCTCTCCTAACGGATTGCGTTGGCAAGACATCATCAAGCTGCATCCCAAAGAGTTGTTTTGAAAATTGAATGCTTCTCTCAATTTTCGATAAAGCTTCTGATGCCTGGCAAAATCATTCTAAAAATGCCAAAGGCTTGCTTTGTTAGCTAGATAATATGCTCTACAATTCTTTTTGTTTATAGAAAGCTTGCCACATTTAGACTTGCGAAAAATGTAAGCAACAATGATCAAGCCCTAGGAAACCAAAAGATATTAGTTTAAGTAACGAATTAATTCCTGTTCAATTTTGTTCTTTACGGCAGACCAAGAGGCCGGTTTTAACAGTTCGGGCATGGGGCTATTTTCAGCATCCTCGAAGTAATTTAAACTTTTTAGAGCCAGATAAATTGAACCATCAGAATACTTACTTTGATAAAAGCCAAGAATTTCATGCAATGAATACTGATTTAACAATTCGTACAAATCAATAAAATCCTTTTTCGTTCCCCTTCCTGTGATGGCTGATATCTTCATAGCAGCAATATCTTCAGGCCGAGCCAGCGTATTGCATCCTCCTCCAAAACCGGGCGGAGCCAAGGAAAAGAATAGTTCACGAAATCTACCTTTATGCCATCGATGCTGAAAATAGTAATCTTTTCAGAACGCTTTAATTGAATTGCTTTGCCACAGCCTTTTATCAAATCGGACAGGTCATCAAAGCCATTATCAATCCTTCCAAAAAGATCGATATCAACCGATTTTCGATGACCATATTGAAGAGCTAAACTTGTTCCTCCAACCAGTCTTAGTTCTTTAAACTCTTCAGTAGCCATTAGCTTGAATATTCCGGATGAACTGTACCACTGATTCCGGATGAAAGTGTACCACTAAAAGGCGCTGCAAAAATCAATACAATAGTAGTGTTATTTTTTATTTCTTAGGGAGTCCCCCTTTAAGTCAAAACGATGTGCTTTTGGTACGATTCTATCGAGTATAGCATCAGCAATAGTTGGTTC
>Ga0209460_1000507_pt1 | contig 34951 bp, 20 predicted proteins | sample EBPBio132013_DNA_FD_185868 | JGI IMG/M metagenome (GOLD analysis project Ga0209460, IMG submission 185868) | Wastewater treatment Type I Accumulibacter community from EBPR Bioreactor in Madison, WI, USA - Reactor 2_5/13/2013_ DNA (SPAdes)... | ecosystem: Engineered > Bioreactor > EBPR >... | reverse complement strand
TATCTGATTTTCATTGGTTTATCAGTGCTATTTGCACTTTTTTCTATTTTATATTAATCCGTGAATCAAAAATAAATTATTCACTTTTGTTACACTTTATTTCAATTTTAATTGCTATTAGTATTTTTTTAGCAATCTACCAGTTTTTATACATACCAAATGACCTTGAATCAAAAAAAAATTCCATTTCATCAGTATTTGGTTCTCCAAATATTTTTGGTGGCATATGTTCATTGCACCTAATTATTATTTATTTTTCTTATAAACATAATATCTTTAAATTAAATTATGCAATTATTTTTTTTATTTTGTCATTTATTGGACTTTTATTATCAGAAAGTAGGGGAGCCATTGCTGGATTAATTTCATTTGTTGGGATACTAATTTTTTTCAATTATAATAGGTATTTATTATATTATATTTTTATTTCATTTATATTATTCATATTTTTAATCAATATAAACATTAATTCATCATCTGGACGAATTTTTGCATGGGCTGCTTCATATGAAATATTTAATAATTACCCATTAATGGGAATTGGTATAAATCAATTTAGTAACCATTTCTTGGAAGGATTATCGAGTTTATTTTCCAATTCCTCACTGTTTTTCACAAAAGCAACCTTATTAAGAAAACCACACAATGAAGTTGTATTGATTCTTGTTGAAACTGGTATTTTCGGTTTTATCATTTTTTGTTTATTTCTTTTTTTTACTATAAAATCATATTTTCCGTTTTTCAGGAATTCACCATCTTTCTTTAAAGTGTCAACGTTGGCTATTTTATTTTCTTTTATAATTCATTCATTTGTTGACAATCCTTTCGGAGTATTTCAGTACAAAATAATCTTTCTAACTTTCGTTGGTATTCTATTTAATTATCAATTTTATTTGAATAAGACTAACTCATTTAATCTGAATATATTTTATTTCATTCCATTCTTCTTAATTGTTTTAACAATAAATATAAAATTATTTATATCTTCTTATTACTACTCAAAGGGAGTTCAATCAATTGATAATAATATGTTAGCCCAGGGACTTGATTATTATCATAAGTCCCTTCAACTTAACAACACAAATTGCGAAATTATGTTTAACATTGGATCCACATTATATAATTTGGGTCACTTTTCGGAAGCATTATGTTATCTTGAAAAATCAACACAGAACTATTCTGATAGGAACCAATACATACTGTTAACTTACAGTTATTTGAAAGTAGGTAATTATTCTAAGGCCTATAAAATTTCACAATTTTTGGAAAAGGTTTTACCAGACCAGATTCTTCCTAAATATTTAACAGCCCTTTATTTTTACAAAATAGGCAACTATTCTGATGCAAAAGTTAAACTCCAAAATTGCATATTCCTTAAAACTTCAATTATAACAGATGATGTGTTACTTGTACAAAAGCATGCTATAGCCTTACAAAACTTAATTGAAAAAAAATGAAAATACTAATATATTCCCTTCTTTACTTATCTTTTTCCTCCTGCTCCAAGGATTATTCTCTTGAAGATTACCTTGCAGACTCAAAACTGGTTATTGTTTCACTTCCAACCGGCGGGAAAAAGGTTACTGCTGAGATTTACCTGACAAACAAAAAAGACGGTCAAATTTTTGGCACTGAAATTCATAGCCTGCCAAATTTAAACCCAGTATTAAAAATTAATAGTGCAGTTGAAAATTTAAAACCTGTCTTTTATTCCAGTTCCGATAAAATAAAACACTATCAAAGTGAAAACCTGATTCCGGTTACAGGGGATACTCTCCAGCTTATTTTGGACTATCAGGGAGTGACCTACCAAACAGAAACTGTTATTCCCGAGCCCTGTTCATTTGACTCTATTCGAGTTGAGAGCATTATTAACAAGAATAATAATCTTAAACTTACAGGCTTTTTTTGGGGAGACTTTTTAAAATCAAATTATCTGGTTGAATTTCATTTTGATTTACAAAATCCGTCCGGAGTTAAGTTTACAGAGTCAAGTTCACTCATGCTTACCCCATCAGGTGATGGAGCCATACCCTTTACAATTGATATACTCAATGACTTTAATTTGTCAATTAAAAAGGGTTATTGTAAAATATGGAAAGTAAATAACGATTACGTAACTTTTTACACTGCCCTTCAAAGTATTAAATCCTCATCCAGCACGAACAGCATGTTTTCAGTGAACATTGCAAGCTTGCCCTCTTTTATTAAGGGCGGCTACGGCATTTTCACAGGAATGTCTTCAGATTCAATTAGTGTGAGGATTTCAAAATGAAAATAATTTTGTTGGTTTCATTTTACCTTTTGCTTGGTTCCTATTCCTTTGGACAATCAATAAACGGATTAGTAGAAGATTATGAAACCGGAGAACCCCTGGTGGGTGCTTCTGTTTACCTGATCCCCAGCGGAAAAGGAACGTCTTCAAATAGCAATGGTTATTTTACACTTACACCCTCAATAACTGATTCATTGGTGGATGTAAAGTATATTGGCTATGATAAAATTGAATTTAAATTGAATGACATAAAACCCGGTTATTTAAAAGTCAGGTTAAAAAGAAAAGATATTGAATTAACCCAAATTGAGGTAGGGGCAGATAGAACCCTTACCAAATTTGAAATTCAGGATTTAAAGATAATGGATCTGAACCGGGAGCAAAGTATCCCTTCTTTTGGTGGTGAGTTAAATATCTTAAAACGAATTGAAAGTTTACCTGGAGTTTCTTCAGATCAGGAGTTTGTAAGTGGTTTCAGTGTCAGAGGTGGTGAATACGATCAGAATTTAATCCTGATCGATGGTATTCAGATTTATAACCCTACACACTTTCTAGGTCTCACCAGCACATTCGACCCAAATGCAATCAGAAATGTGAGTTTTTATAAAGGTTATGTTCCACCTAATTATGGGGGAAAACTTTCATCGGTTGTCGATATTTCGCTTAAGGAAGGAAACAAAACGACTTCGGCTTATTCCGGAAGCATCAGTATGATTAATACTTCCGGCCTTATCGAACAACCCCTTCCTTTTCTTGACGGTTCGGTTTTAGTCAGTGCAAGGCGGTCGTATTATGATATATTCCTCAATCAGCTTGGCAATAATCAGCAAAGTAACAATGAGTCTGAGGTTCCAGAACTTTACTTTTATGATTTGTATTTAAAAACAACTCTAAATTTATATACCAATCATAAATTACAGAGTTCCTTTTTCTATTCAAAGGATGTTTTTTCGTTAAATAAAAATGCCAATTTCAACTGGACCAATTTTGTAGGTTCAATCAAATATTTAACTGTATTTTCAGAAAAGTACCTCTTTTCGGCCAATTTGTACACATCACAATACCAAAACGATTTAAAGCATGGTTCAACCCGGCAAAGTCCGGGTATTCATACCTATGGTTTATCCTTTGATCAGGAATGGATCGAAAATGATCTCAGGTTATCCTTCTTCAGTGATTATAATATCAGCAATTTGTCAATAAATACTGGCCTGCAAAATTTAGGGAACACGGAAACGTATAAAACCACTGTTCAATCATTCACTTTGGCCGAAGAAACCAGTTACGATTACTGGAACTTCAATTTTAGAGGTGGGGCCCGTGCGATTTACAAAACAAATCTTGACAGAGCCTACTTTGAACCCCGGGCACAGATCACCTGGAACCTGACCGAAAAATCAAACATTTCACTGAGTGGAACGGTTATTCACCAATTTATGCATACTTTAAATACATTCAACAATGTGACATTTGGCGATGTACTTTACCCCGCTTCAACCCAAATACCACCGCAAAAATCAAAGCAAAGTCAGGTGTCCTATTTTTCCAGGTTTGGGTCAGACCTGGAATTAACTTGTTCGCTCTTTTACCGGGAATTTTCGAATCTGATTAAAATCCGGGATTATTTTATTTCACCCTATCCAAAGGAATTATCAAATAAAATCCTTTTTGGGTCAGGTGAATCAAAAGGAGTTGAACTTGGTATCGAAAAGAGCACCGATGAATTTGATTTCAGAGCCAATTATACGCTTTCTTCTGTTGCGAATACATTCCCGAAATACAATAACGGAAATTCCTTTACTCCAAAATATTCCCGTAAACACATTTTTAATTTCGATTTCATTTTTAAATTGACCGGAAATCAATCCATTTCAACTGAACTTTTCTGGGCAACCGGTTCCAGACTGAATTTGCCTGATCACATTTATCAAATTTCAGGTAAACCTGAAGGCTCTCTGCCTGGACTTGTTTTGGTTTCAGATTATGGAAGAGCTTATCAGTTTGAGACCAATAGTTCCTTTCGCATCAATCTGGGATACGTGAAATCTTTTCATTTTCAAACCTGGAAAATGGATTTATTCCTTAATTTGTATAACCTCACCGGACATGACAATCCAACAGTGTTAGATGTTGACCCAAATAATTTCTCAATCATGAAATATTCAGTTGGCTTTTTCCCAAGTATTGGAATAAAATTCAGGATTTGAATCGATGAAAGCTTCAACACTGGAAGGGAAACTGTCCGTTTTGCTTGAAACTGCTATGATGAGGTAGCTTGACTGACAGAGATTGCAGAAGGATAAAAAAAACCGGGCTAAACCCGGTTTCGTTTTATTTCATCAATATCAGTTTTAAAACATTTGAGAATTGCCCGCCAGATTCAATTCTTACGAAATAAACTCCACTTCCAAACCCACCCATGTCAAGCTGATAGGTCTGCTGACCGGCAGCAGAATGAATGAATTCAGTCCTGACGGTTTGCCCCAAAAGATTTGTAACGTGAATACTGGCAGCTCCGGAAACCGGCTGATTCCACTTTAGAGTGGTCGACGGGTTAAAAGGATTTGGGTAACCCGAAATCAGGTTTAAGTTTTTGGGAGCAACAAAATCTGCAACACTTGTTGCTGTTTCATAGGAAAATATAACACCATTTGTTTGAAACCCGGTAAAAGTTGAAACACACTCTAAAATCCTGCCTGAAGAATCCCACTTATATTTCTTGTCCTTGATCGAATTATTCCACATGAATTGTGAATTCATATTAACCAGTCTATCACCTTCAAAGTAATACTTATCCCGTGAATAAAGCCCATAGTTTTGACCGTTTGAATCATGAGCATATCGCTTGGCAAGGAAATTATTGTTAGTTGTGTTGTAATGGTAGGTCGAATGTTTTGTATACAAAGCTAAAGTTGCATGTATAAACGACTCGGATAAAACCTTTCCTGTTGAGTCAAGGTTAAAACTAGTACTGTCTATCATTGAAAATATTGGAAATAAATTACCAGATATAAATTTGTAATTAACCTCTGACTTTTTAACCTGATTGGGTCCATACGCAATGACTGTTTTATTTTGCACAAATGGTAGATTATCTGTAATTTTTGAAGTTTCTGAAAATGTTAATTTTCCAAAGCTGTTGTACTTAAATAAGGTGACAGAAACTGAAAGTCCCTTAGAAAAAAATGTGTTGTGTTGTTCCTTAATCACATTGTTTTCTGAGTAAATAAAATTCCTTGATTCAATGAGTTCTGATTGATCTCCCACCATATCCCAAACTTCTAGCTTAACCTTAAGTCCATTTTGATAGTGATACCGGTATTCTGTTATTTTCCCATATTCAAAATCCAAAAAACTTGTATAACTAATTTTTGCAAGAACCATGTCATTCCAATAATACTGCGTCTTTGAATATATAACCCATTCATTATTGTTTTTATGGTACAGCTCCCTTGATAAAAGTTTACCATCAGCAGATGACTGAAAAATATACTTGTCAGTTTCTATTTTTTCATTGCTTTCACTCAGATAATATTGGATTCTTGTTTTTTGGGTCCAATTATTTCCCGTCACAAATACATTGCTGGTCCTCGATTCAGGTTCCAAATCAAAGGAATTTACAGTTGCAGACTCAGAAATTTCCATCGGAATCGGTTCTAAAGGTTGTAAAGTTTGACTGCTGACAGGTCGGGATGTAAATCCAAAACAAATTATAGCCAGACAAATAACATTAACAAATTTCATACTTTGTCTCCTAAGTTTACGCAATCATAAAATTATATTTACATAAAAGCAACCTAACAATAAATCTTTCCTAACTTTGTGATGGGTATCAACATCCAGATTCGGAATTCACCTGATTATTCCTTAAAATCAGGCAGATTTATCTTTTTATCCGGAGCCTTCAATGTTCAGATTTTATTCTATCTCCTTATTTTTGTTATGTTTAACTGTAAATTCATTTGCCCAACCCCTTCCTATTAAATTCAATCCGGTTTTTCTGGATACGTCTATTGCCGTTATTGAGCTCAGTCTTCATCCCGATTCTTTATCGTTAATATTAAATGCTGACAGTGCGCACAGTGATCATGAATACCCTGCAAGATTCATCTTTAGAAATTCTCTGGTTCAGGATACCGTTCAAAATGTTGGTCTCAGACTCCGGGGTAATACATCACGGGTTTCCCAGAAAAAATCCTTTAAAATCTCCTTTAATACTTTTAAATCTGGCAGAAAATGGCATGGACTCGAAAAACTGAATCTGAATGGTGAACACAATGATCCGTCCATAATCAGAAGTAAGCTGGTCTGGGACATCAGTAATCAGGCAGGCGTTCCATCTTCGAGAGCCACTTATGCCCGGGTCTATATCAATGGTGAGTATTTTGGCCTGCAGATCAATGTCGAACATGTCGATGAAAATTTTGTAGATGACCGGTTTGGCTCTGACAAGGGAAATCTTTACAAATGTCTTTGGCCTGCTGATTTAGTCTGGCTAGGGACAAATGCTGACTCGTGGAAAAAAATGTCGGGGGGAAGACGGATTTATGAACTTCAGACCAATAAAACAGCCGATGATTATTCCGATTTTCTTGCATTCATGAAAGTGATACACCTGACTCATGACAGCATTTTCGTCAGAGAAATCCAAAAAGTATTTAACGTGAATGCTTTTCTGAAAAGCATGGCTGTGGATGTTCTTGCCGGAAGCTGGGATAATTACTGGATTCTGAAAAACAATTTTTACCTCTATCATGATCCGTCATCAAACCGTTTTGAGTGGGTTCCCTACGATTATGACAATACGCTTGGAATCTGGTGGGATGTAATCAATAACGGAAATATTGGCAGCAGGAATGTGTACAATTGGGGAAACCCGTCTGAACCCCGCCCACTCACTGCCCGAATAATGGCTCAACCTGTGTTTAAATCAAGATATTCATTTTTTCTACGTCAATTATTGAATTCGACTTTTAATCCAACTTTTCAAAACTCAAAAATCGATGCCATTCATACCCGTATCACACCATGGGCAGAAGCAGATCCTTACCGGCCTCTTGATTACGGTTTCACCATTCAGCAGTTCCACCAATCTTACGATCAGGCATTAGGGAATCATGTCACTTTCGGTTTGAAACCTTTTATTCAAACCCGGTCCACCTCTGCAAAAACACAAACCAGCACAACGGCTGTCCCCCCGGTTTTTGTGCGGGTTACCCAAAATCTCACAACGGTTCCTGCCGCTGGAAATTTGGTCATTACCGCAAGGGTTGACGCTGAAAGTGCTCTAAACGGAATAAAAGTATTTACCCGCCGGAATAATCAATGGTCTGAAGCTGGATTAATGAAGGATGATGGTATTTTCCCCGATAAACATTCTGGCGATCGTGAATTCATTTTTATTCTCTCCGCACCAACAAATGAAGCCTTTCTTGGCTACTACCTTCAGGCAACTGATTCTGATAACCGTATTTCAGTTTACCCCGATTTTGCTCCGAAACACCCGGTTTATATTCCAGTCAGTTCCGGTTTGCCACGACTTCTGATCAATGAACTTCAGGCTGACAATTCTTCAACACTTTCAGATGAAGCAGGGCAGTTTGATGATTGGGTTGAATTGGTTAACGCTGATGCAATTCCGGTTTCTACGGCAGGCTGGTACTTAACCGACAGCAGAACCAATGAAAACCAGTTTCAACTTCCTGATACAACCCTTCAGCCGGGAGAACATTTACTGGTTTGGGCAGATTCTGACGGCAAACAGGGAAAGTGGCATGCTAATTTTAAACTTGCAGCGGGTGGTGAGTTTATCGGACTTTACAACAAAACAGCTGGCGGATATTATGCTGCTGACACCCTTTCATTTCCCCTGATTCCAACTGACAATTCATTTGCACGGATTCCGGATGGTGGACCTGACTGGCAGATTACCGATCAACCTTCACCCGGAAAGAAAACGACCGTTTCGGTTGAGCCTGAGAATTTGGCAAGGGCAACAAGAATAACTCTGTTACCGGCCTATCCAAATCCGTTCAACCCGGAAACAACGATCCGGGTTGAAGCATTTCAGAAGGACATGATTTCGGTGGATGTGTTTGATCTGATTGGTAAAAGAGTTGCCGTTCTTGCGGAAAATGAAAATGTGAGTGCCGGAATTTCGTCCTTTATTTTGAAAGGTGATCATCTTGCTTCCGGACTTTATCTGGTAAGATTACGGTCAGGAAACCGGGTTCAGTCACAAAAGGTGATGCTGATCAGGTGATTTAAACCATATTTTCAATTTTTACATCAATTGGCAGAGAAACTTCAAAAGTTGTTCCTTTGCCAAGTTCGCTTGAAAACATCATGGTTCCATTGTGTAGTTCGACACATTGCTTTACAATAGTAAGCCCCAAACCAGTTCCCGGGGTTTTACCAACATTACTTCCCCGTTGGAAATTTTCAAAAAGCTTTTGCTGATCTTCGGGTGAGATTCCTATTCCTTCATCTTTAACAATGAATGTTGCCTGTGCAACCTGTGTATTCAGGTCGAACCAGATATTGGATCCGTGAGGTGAATACTTTACGGCATTTGACAGCAGGTTTGAAATAATCCTTTGAATCAATCTTGGATCAACAAGAGCATTTTCAGCATTATTTTTGACTGTAAAATGAAGGCTATGGGCAGAATCATCAATCAGTTCTGACTCCTGAACAATTTTACTGCAGAGTTCACCCAGGTTCACAACTTCAGGTTCAAAAGTAAGTTTCCCCATTTCAGATTGGGTTGCCAGTAAAATATCATCCAATAACTGAGTCATCTGGCGGATAGATTTCTGAATTTTTGTGTATCCTTCATTTTGCTCAGGCGCATTTCCATTTTCTTTTGGAAACAGTGATCTGGAATAAAGTGAGATAACCGTCAGAGGGCGTCTGAGTTCATGGGATGCCATTCCTACCAGACCGGTTTTCAAACGGTTTAATTCCTTTTCGTGTTTAAGGGCTTCATCAAGAAGGCGATTTTTTTCTTCCATCTCGGCATTTTTTTGCTCCAGATTCCGCTTCAGATCCTGAATAGTCAGATGTGCATTGACTCGTGAGAGCACTTCTTCATGTTGAAAAGGTTTGGTAATATAATCTACAGCACCAAACGAAAATCCTTTTACTTTATCGACCGTATCGGCAAGGGCCGTCATGAAAATGATAGGAATTTCTTCTGTTACTGGATTTGCTTTCAATTGCCGGCAGGTTTCGAACCCATCAATTCCGGGCATGAGAACATCCAGAAGAATAAGATCAGGCTTAGCAAAAAGGGCACGCTGAATGGCTTCTTCCCCACTTTTTGCAGCAAGCAGTTTGAAACCATGATGTTTGAGTGCATCCAATAAAACATTCAGATTGGTCGGATTATCATCCACCATTAAAACCGTGTGCTTTTTCAGATTGTTATTCATCATAGAAAAAACCCTTTTCCTGAGCAACTTTCGTAATCCGGCTGATTTCAAAAGCCTTTACCCATTTTCTGATCATTTTTGAGGCAAGAAAATTACCCTTATCCTCAATTTCCATGCGGTCAGCAATAATCAGCAATTCTTCAACATCACCCATAAGGGCAGCCTGGTAAATAGCATCTGAAAATTTTTCTGAAATGACAATAAAGGAATGGTCTGCAGGCAACTCAATCTGAGTCTGTTCATTTTCACCATCATTTTCGTAGATCCAACTGATGGAAAGATGATTCTGCAGCAACCCAAGAATCCGGCTTAACTGAAACGGTTTTGCAATAAAGTCATCACATCCAGAACGGACACTATCTTCACGGTTATGCTCAAAAACACTCGCAGACACAGCGATAATAACCGTTTCACTTTTTCTTCTCGTATCCCGAACTCTTCTGGCAACCTCGAATCCGTCCATTTCCGGCATTCTCAGATCCAAAAGAATCACATGCGGTTTAAAATTGACAACTTTGTTCAGACATTCAAAGCCATCTTTGGCTTCCATAATTTCAAAGCCAAGCGGTGTGAGCATTTTCACGAGAACAGACCGGTTTTCCCATTTGTCATCAACAATCAGAACCCGTTTGCGTTCACCAGAATAACCAATTACCGACCTCTCGTTTACTTTTGGCGTAGCAATAAATCCTTCAACTTCAATTAAATCCAGTTCGAACCAGAATATACTTCCTTCGCCTGGTACACTTTTTATTTTTACCTCAGACTCAAGCATTCTGGCGAGTCTCTGACTAATGGCAAGTCCGAGCCCGGTGCCTTCAACATGGCGGGCTTTATCACCAACCTGATGGAAAGGCAGAAACAACTCTGCAACTTTCTCAGGTGCAATTCCAACGCCCGTATCTTCAATTTGAAATCTGATTTTTCCTTCGTGATAGCCAACTTTGAAGGCAACCCCACCTTCATCAGTGAACTTCACTGCATTGCTGAGCAGGTTGAATAATATTTGCCGTAATTTTTTCTCATCTGAATGAACTGCTGCCGGAAGATCAGACAGCTTTTCGAAAATAAAAGCAATCCCTTTTTCTCTTGATCTCAGACGGGCAACTTCTGCAATACTTTCAAGAAAATCGATAAAATCAAAATCAAACCGGTGAAGCTCCATGTGCCCTGACTCGATTTTTGACAGGTCAAGAATATCATTGATCAGGGTAAGGAGATGTTCACCGCTCCGGCGAATAATTTCAAGGCCTTCACGTTGTGAAGTGAGAAGTGTTTTATCCTTTTCAAGAATCTGGCTATATCCCAAAATGGCATTTAACGGTGTACGAAGTTCATGACTCATATTGGCCAAAAATTCACTTTTTGCTTTATTAGCATTTTGTGCTTCGTCACGTGCACGTTTCAAGTCCTCTTCAGCCATTTTACGGGGAGTTACATCACGGATTGCACTTGCAACCTGCAATCCGGTTTCAGTCATCACCGGACTCAGACTGACTTCAACGGTGAGATTGGTTCCATCTTTTCGTCTGCATTGCAGATCAAGTCCGCCACCCATTGGTCTGGCCTTCGGATGGTTCATAAATCCTTCACGGTGTGCCGGATGGTGAGGCCGGTGGTGTTCAGGAATGAGAATTTCCATCGTTTGTCCGACTAATTCAGATGGGGGATATCCGAAAAGGACTTCAGTTTGATCATTAACGAATGTGATCACACCTTTGCCGTCAACTATGACTATTGCATCAGGGGTTGATTGCAGGGTTTTTCGGAATTTTTCTTCCTGTTTACGGGAAATTACCAGTTCATTCTGAAGCCGGTGAACTTCAACTTCAAGTCCCAGCTCCCTTCTGAGACGTCTGAGAACCTGTCTGATTTCGGAATCGGATGCCTTTTCTGAAACAATGGCAATTTCAGTATGGTCAGAGGCAGCAGATGCCCAAACCAATTTTCTGACAGGAATCCCCAGTGTTTCCTGGAGAGTGCCCGTCCAGATATCAGTAATAATCAAAAGTGCTTCGGGGTTCTCATGAGTTAAGTTAAAGCCCTCACCAACAGCAATAGACGTCATTTTCCCATATTTTTCGGGGGAACTTATCTCAATTTTACAACCAATTACTGCCATTCAGAATTGCTCCGGTTTTTTCAATACTTTATTTATCTCCGAAAATATAAAATAAACCAGTTAGAATCATACTAAAATTTTAATGAATTTATAATAATTACCCGTAGTGAGTAGACAGTAGGTGGTAGGTAGTAGAATTATGCCCCTCCTTTTGTAAAGGTGGAGAAACCTTTTTATTTGGGTATAAACCGCTACTGACTACTGTCTACTACCTACTACTTACGAATCTCCCTTCCTTAGAATTCCGTTAAACCCAAATTTTCCTTCACATTCTAATGTCATTCCGGTTGAATCACTTTTTTTGAAAGCGTACCTTTACGTCGCTTATTTAAGACCCTTTTATTCATAAACAAGGAGAAAACAATGGCTGTAAAAGTCGGTATTAACGGGTTCGGCCGCATTGGTCGTATGGTATTCCAGGCCCTTTGTGATCAGAATCTTCTGGGAACAGAAATTGACGTTGTTGCTGTCGTAGACGTTGCAACTGACGCTGATTATTTCGCTTACCAGATCAAATACGATTCCGTACATGGTCATTTCAAACACAACGTATCCACCAAGAAAAGTGATCCTGCAAAAGAAGAAGCAGACATTCTTGTTGTAAACGGACACGAAATCAAATGCGTAGCTGCAACCAGAACTCCGGCTGAACTGCCCTGGAAAGCTTTGGGCGTTGACTATGTTATCGAATCAACCGGTCTCTTCACCGATTCCGAAAAAGCTTCAGGTCACCTTGCTGCCGGCGCTAAGAAAGTTATCATTTCTGCACCTGGTAAAGGCGATGTAAAGACTATCGTAATGGGCGTTAACGAAAACGAATATGATGCAGCCAAGCACAATATCGTTTCCAACGCTTCATGCACCACCAACTGCCTTGCACCTCTCGTTCACGTTATTCTGAAAGAAGGTATCGGAATTGAAACAGGTCTCATGACCACAATTCACTCCTATACTGCAACTCAAAAAACTGTTGACGGTCCTTCCAAGAAGGATTGGAGAGGCGGCCGTGCTGCTGCAATCAATATCATTCCTTCAACAACCGGTGCTGCAAAGGCCGTTGGCGAAGTTTTACCGGTAACCAAGGGTAAATTAACCGGAATGTCCTTCCGTGTTCCTACACCTGACGTTTCTGTAGTTGACTTAACCTTCCGTTCCGAAAAAGATACTTCCATTCAGGAAATCGATGCTCTCTTAAAGAAAGCTTCTGAATCCTACATGAAGGGTATTCTTGGCGTTACGACAGAAGAACTCGTTTCAACGGATTTCATCCATGACAAACGTTCTTCAATCTACGACTCAAATGCAACCCTCGAAAATAACCTCAAAGGCGAAAAACGCTTTTTCAAGGTTGTATCCTGGTATGATAATGAGTGGGGATATTCCAACCGTGTTATCGACCTTCTGAAACACATGGTTAAGGCTGGTAAATAAGTTACCTCAACTTGTTTCTTTACAAAAAAGTCCGGCAACCGCCGGACTTTTTTGTTTTAAGGGAAATGAAACGGGGATAATAAATGAATCTCTTATTCTTTTTCCGTGAATTCTGTTTCTTCTGTGGTGGAAAAAGGCTGGTAAGAACAAAAAGAATCCACTTTTACAAAATCAGAATCAAATTGTCTTAGATTATTGAACACAATCCCATTAACACTTGTCGGTACTTCACATAAAATGGAAATATTGGTATTTTGATTAAACGGACCCGGATAAACGGCATCTCCGGATTCCAGTTTTTTCAGATTAACTGTATTGAGTGAAGAATTATTTCCATTGAAATCTTACTTCCATATTAATACTTGCATTTACGATATTTACTGTATCCAATTCAAGATCTGATTTAATTTCCAATATTTTCTGGATTTGGCTTGAACTTGTAATTATTCCCCTTTTCAAATCATTAGGCAGTACTAAAGCGAAGTTTTTACCTCCATCTTCCAATTTTTTTAAATTTCTTGCCTTTAGCACTGAATCAATCGTGTGTAAGGTACATTCACTCTTAAAATGAATAATAATTTCATTTGTATATGAATATTGGACCTTTTCCTGCCCCAAAACTGCTATTGAATTCAATAATACAAATAATAGGAAAAGCTTTTTCATTCTTACTGCCTTTTCTTATTTACGAAAATGATATTATTTCGGTTTGAATTTGACTTTTTCTCTATTTCAAAGAAAATGTTATCAACTAAAAATCATTGATTCGCTGAAAATCTTGTTTCTTTTTTTACTTTTCTGGTCATTTACCGTATCCGTTTTCCACGGATTACAATTCCTTTTCTTGTTCCGATACTGAATTCCTGCCCAATAATCAGAATGTTGTCATCTTTAATGTAAATTTCACCCACAGCAAGACCCGCAAGATTCAAATCATTTTTAAAATCTTTCCAGGTTGACCCATTAAAATGGAGCAAGTGACTGTCATGAAGTGTTATGATCAGGTCATTTTGCTTCCAGCCATTAATATCTCCAACTAGCCAATTTGATGAGGGATAATCAGTTTTCCTTAACCAGTTTGTATCATTTAATGATCTTTTATAATATAATCCATCACCTGCTATCCAGTAATTACTACCATTAAAAAACCATAATTCATCCTTAGAGTAATCATCCATTCCAGTAAGGGAGAGGGGGGTAACCGTTTGTCCACTTATTTTTAAAAGCAGATTGCCTTCTTTTTGCAGTGATCTTGTTGCCAAAGCCAGTAATTCAAATTCTTTGGTTTTGGGGTTGTATTCTCCGTGCATATCCTGTAAGTCTAAGTTGGTATTGGTTGGGATTAAAGTTAACGTATTCCCATCATAATGATACAAGCCACCATTAACACCATATAAATACAAATCTGAAGAAGAATTTCCCCAAAGGTTATCCATTCCTTTTGACCACGAAGGATCAATTAGTTTCGACACAAAGGTTTTTTCTACCCATTTATTATTTTCTCTTGCAACAAGGTTTATTCCAGCAACAGCAAATACAGTTCCATTCTCAACACTCGTCATTCCAGAAACCCGAACGGGACCTTTAATATCTGGATTGTCTGGAGACCACCTTGCGGCAACAATTTCAGGTGTCCATTTTACCCCATCCCAATGAGAAAATCCAAATTTGACACCATCCTTATAGCTTGCACTGTCCGGGTAAATGGTACCCCCAACCCACATATCATTTTCATTTATGATAACTCCGCAGGTCAGGTTGGAATTTGCATAACCTATTGTTTCTACCGTCCAGATAAAGTTATGGCTGGTGGTATCCATGGTTTTACCCGAGGCCACATTGCTTGTTTTAACTGTTTTCTCCCCGCTTTTCAATAATACCTGCCAAGAATAGGTTAAAGCGGGATTTAGCCCGGTTTCAGACAAAGTAGTATCAGCCTGATGAAGGGAAAATGACTGAACCGGTTCCCCATTCCGGGTTAATTGCAAAAATGCCGGGAGTTGCAGTTCCTGTGTTTGGAGAGAAAGCGTGGCTGAAGTTAGATCAGATTCAATCACAGAGAGAGTCAGGCTCCTGTTATCCTTTTCTTCAGGTTCCTGGCAGGAAAGAAAGGTAAAGAGAAAGCCGGTAAACAGGATCGGGAGAAGAATTTTTGAGTTCATTTGTATTTTAGAAACGGGTATTGTCTTAATTTTTATTTACCAATATTATCAGAATATTTCACCAATTGCAAAATTCACTGTTTCCTCAAGGTTGGAAATCTTGACTCATAAAAATACTGGTGATCTGATTGTGTACTATTTCCTGCAATCGAGCATTAATCTTTAGCCAACTCTTAAATACCAGTATTCTTCCACTTTTCTGTTCCATTTTCGTGACATTCATTCGGTCTTCGTATAACCTTCCTTCGCCGGTTTTTCGTTGGTCTTTCGTTGTGGAAGCTGAGTGGAGGCGTGGGATGTCGGCCCCAGATAGGGAGGATTTTGGGTTAAAACCAAATTCAGTTTTGGATTCAATTATCCGTCAGCTAAAGCAGACGGCAATCGGGTACAAATTGAAATATCGGTGTTTATGTTGTTTGCGGGTAATTTATTACCGTCTGCTTTAGCTGACGGAATACAAATTCCAGAAAGCGAAATTCGTCCGGGCACAAAATCAGTTATTGTGTTGCTCTTTTTTCGGACGAAATTGAGGTAATTTCAACCCCACCCGGGGTTGGTAACACCAGGGTTGTCAAATCCACCGGGCCCCTCGATAATCAGCCTGCGACTGAACTCGGGGACCGGCATTTCGATACTTCGACTACGCTCAGTAACCACAAGCTCAATAACCAGGCTATTCATGTTTCACCACATTGTGGTTGGAAAAATTTTAATCCCGTATTTCATTTACCATTAATCATTGACCCTTAACCATTAATTTCAATCCTGTTTATCCTGAATATCCCTGTTAACATGCATTTTTCCCTTCCGTGAAAATCTGCATGATCATTTAAACCGGCAAGTCCCCTTGCTTGGGTGCGGGAGGCAATCCCGGTTCCACCCGCACTTCGACTCCGCTCAGTGACCAGATCACCAGTTCCAAAAAGAGTTGTTGTCGGACGGCAGGTTTTAAATTGTTCGTTTTCCTATAATCATATCACCCCTTTGGGGTTTTGAAATTCAATTTTCTATTCGAATTTCATTAACCATTTACCATTAACCATTAACAATTACCCTTTCGGGTCTTTCCTCGTCACGAATCAAACTTGGTCTTTTCTTGCAGGTTATTACCATTTTGCATTAAATTCACCGATTTTTGCATATTTGAACGGAAACTCAATGCCAATCCCTTTTGCTGATGTTGTTACTGAACTGGTAATTCTTGGAATTCTGGTTCTTGTCAACGGACTTTTTGCCCTTTCTGAAATGGCCGTTATGTCATCCAGAAAAACCCGCCTTCAGCATAAAGCAGAGTCGGGAGACTCCGGTGCAAAACGTGCCCTTGAAGTTTTGGAAGAACCCACTTCTTTTTTATCAACTATTCAGGTTGGAATCACGCTGATCGGCATTTTTATGGGTGCTTTCGGTGGTATTACCCTTACAGCCTTTCTGGATCAGTACCTTTCTGCCATTCCCCTTCTTGCGCCTTACAGCCTCGGTTTAAGTCTGGGTTCAGTGGTTATTATCATTGGCTACTTTTCACTGGTTTTTGGTGAAATTGTGCCAAAACGAATCGCACTTGGTAATCCCGAATCCATCGCAAGTCATGTTATCACCCCTTTAAAGTTCATTGCCTTTTTAACTAAACCGTTGGTATGGTTCCTGAGTAAATCAACAGAATTGGTTTTGCGGATTTTCGGAATAAAGCCAGATCAGTCGCCTGGTGTCAGTGAAGAAGAAATCAGGATTATGGTGAGGCAGGGTGCAAGTGCCGGTGTGATTGAAAGAATGGAAGAAAACCTGGTAGAAAACGCTTTTTCATTAAACGATCTCAGAGTATCGCAGGTGATGACTCCCCGTCCGCTCGTCATTTGGCTGGATGTTCAGGATACCTCAGGTGAAAATAAACGATTAATTGCCGAATCTGGGTTTTCACGGTTTCTGGTTGCCGACGGTGATCTTGATCAGTTACTTGGGCTGGTATCAGTGAATACACTTTTCATCAACGGACGGGGAACCACCGGGGATGATCTGAAATCTTCGGTAACCGAACCGTTTTTTGTACTTGAAACTCTGTCCGTTTCTGAACTGATGCGAAAACTGAAAGAAAATAACCAGCATCTTGCCGTCATCATTGATGAGTATGGACTTATTCAGGGAATTGTTACTCTCACCGATATCATCAATACTCTTGTTGGGGAATCTGCCGGGATTACTGAACCCGTAGAATCAGGCTTTTTTATTCGGGAAGATGGGTCAATTCTGATTGACGGTATTTATCCTTTTCATGAATTTGCAGAACAAACTAACTTTGGCGGTCAGGATATGGAATGGGAAGGATTTAATTCACTTGGCGGATTTATTCTGGACCGGCTTGGTCACATCCCGAAAGAAGGAGAAATCCTGGTGGAAGGCGATTTCAAATTTGAAATCATGGATATGGATGGCCGACGGGTTGATAAAATTCTGGTCAGTAAAATGGTAGATAAAAATACAAAAGTGGACTGACGGACATTTGGGGAAGAAATGGATCCCGGATCTAGTCCGGGATGACAACTTCTCCCATCCCCTACCCATTCAATCCAGCAAATTATCCCACGTACCTTTTTTCTCTTTTTTCAGTTCCATGCGGTAAACGTGAGCCAGAATCGCCGACATTTGCTTGACCAGTTTATCCATGATATCAAACTCAGGTTCGGTCATGAGCTGACTCTTGTGGATCACAATAACACCAAAGACATTCTGTTTGGCGTAATCAATGTTTGAACCCATGAGAAACACTTTTTCGTGAACATCAAAAACCGGAAATACCGCTTCGCAGATCAACCCGATTTCCTTTGCCCAGCCTTCATTAATAACCCTGCCGGACCGAAATGCATTGTTGACCAGGACACCGCGTTTATTGTGCATCAGTTCAGAAAGTGCGTCCTGAGAATGAATTTCAATTTCATCCATCGGGAGTTCATAGCCAAACACGCCCGCATGAGCCAACTTCATCATTTTTCCTTCTTCAGCAGCTGCATCACCCAGCTTCACCCAGAAAGAAACGTTCTCAGCACCCATAAACTGCAGAATTGCATTAACCAGTACATTGGCAACTATTGCCTGATTCTCAGATTTGCTGGATTCTGCAATTTTGTTGATGACTTTTTGTTTTTTCCGGCGAAGCTCCAGATCATCAAGTCCGTCATCCGGAATGGTATGATGGTTTGAAATATTCAGAAAAACAAGAGATTCAAGTTTGTCAAAGTCGATGGGTTTGGTAACATAATCGACACCGCCCACTTTTTTCCCTTCTGCCTCAAGAAAATTGGCAGGGAGTGAACTGATGACAATCATCGGGATTTTGGTAATAACTTTATCAGCTTTAACCGATTCAATAAAAGAAAATCCGCCTTCACCAGGCATGAGAATATCCGTAATAACCAGATTAATACTTCTGGTTTTCAGGATGTTGATTCCCTGCTGGGCATTATAGGCAAAATGGCATTGATAACCTGCTTTGGTAAGCCGTTTCCCGACCATCACGTGGATGGAGGTATCATCATCAACAATGAGAATGTCTTTCATATCTGTAGCCTTTTCAATATCCTGTTAAGATACCACTAAAAAATGAGGTTGGAAACCCGTTTTTTCTAATTTTGCAAATTCTGAGAGAGAAAACAACTGATTTTAATTTGAACCGGCATTTTATATCTTGCAAACTTGTAATCCTTACAAATAAAAACATTAGACCACAGAGAAGACCATGCAAGAATTTCTTCATTTACTCAGACTCGAACCTGTTAACCAGGGCGCTTCGACCGGCGTCAACTGGTTAACCTGCGATTCATCAAAGCAAACTACCATTACCTCTCCCGTTGATGGCGGGCTTATCGGTAAAATCAACAAAGCCGGAGCCAAAGAATATGACCAGGTTTTGGCAACCGCTGAAAAAGCCTTTCAGCTCTGGCGTGTGATGCCTGCGCCCAAACGGGGTGAAATTGTCAGACAGATTGGCAATGTTCTCAGAGAAAATAAACGTTCTCTGGGTCAGCTCGTTTCGTATGAAATGGGAAAATCACTTCAGGAAGGGATGGGTGAAGTTCAGGAAATGATCGATATCTGTGATTTTTCAGTTGGTCTTTCCCGCCAGCTTTACGGACTCACCATTGCCTCTGAACGGCCAAACCACAGAATGATGGAAACCTGGCAACCTCTTGGCATCGTTGGTGTTGTAACCTCTTTCAATTTCCCTGTGGCTGTCTGGGCCTGGAACGCCATGATTGCTGCTGTTTGCGGTGATGTGGTCATCTGGAAACCTTCCCATAAAACGCCGTTGTCAGCCATTGCAACTCAAAAACTTATTGCAGATGTCCTGAAAGAAAACAATGTCCCCGAAGGTGTATTCAGCCTGATTACCGGTGATACCCGTGAAATCAGCGAACGGATTACCCAAGATCATCGTGTTCCCCTTATTTCTGCAACCGGATCAACCCGCATGGGAAAAATTGTCGGAAAAGCCTGTGCAGAACGTTTTGGAAGAACCATTCTTGAATTGGGCGGAAACAACGCCATTATCCTTTCACAGGAAGCCGATTTAAAACTTGCACTTCCGGCCATCGTATTTGGTGCAGTCGGTACTGCCGGTCAGCGGTGTACCACAACCCGCCGGTTAATCGTGCATGATTCCATTTATGAATCCATCCGGGAAAAACTGGTTACTGCTTATTCAACGCTGAGAATCGGAAATCCGCTCGATGAAAATAATCACGTCGGTCCGCTGATCGACAAAGAAGCGGTTCATACCATGCAGGAAGCTCTGAAAAAATTGAAAGAGCAAGGCGGAAAAGTGGTATTTGGCGGTGAAGTCCTATCTGGAAAAGGTTACGAAACCGGAACTTACGTTCGTCCTGCCATTTGTGAAGCAAAAAATGAATATCCCATTGTTCAGGAAGAAACCTTTGCTCCGATTTTATATCTCATCCGTTACAAAACCATCGACGAAGCCATTTCTTACCAGAACGGTGTTGCACAGGGACTCAGTTCAGCCATTTTCACCAACAACATGCTGGAAATGGAACAATTTCTATCTCCGGTTGGATCTGACTGCGGAATTGCAAACGTGAACATCGGTACGTCAGGAGCAGAAATCGGTGGTGCTTTCGGCGGCGAAAAAGAAACCGGCGGCGGACACGAATCCGGCTCTGATTCCTGGAAAATGTATATGCGCAGACAAACCGTTACGATCAATTATGGCTCAACCGTTCCGCTGGCACAGGGAATCAAGTTTGATCTGTAACAGCCGGGGACGAGTGACGGGGGCCATGGGACAAAACACGTGGGAAGTCGAGCAAAACGAAGATCCCGAACACTTTCGGGATGGTACGTGATACGAGATTAAGGCGGACACTGTGTCCCGGAAATCGGGATGGTCGATGTGAGTGAAAAGTCCCCCTTCGAAGCCGGGGGGATGTTTTTTACTCCTGAATACAAAAACCAGATTACTGGGATGAAAGTGGATTGAAGTGGTACTTAAAAGTCAATTTTTAGATGATCTGACATTCTTGCCAATAATCTGCCATTTTCAGTCACTATTTTGACTTTTGAACGTATCGACCTTACTTTTACACCATGAAAGTCTTAACACTCATATTCAGTTTTTATCTTTTGGCTCTGACAGTAGTGCCATGCAGCGATGAAGACAACTGTAATTATAGGAGTTCGGAACAATCTTCATTCACCTCAACCAACCACTTTGAAAATGACAGTGATACGGGGAATTGTTCTCCCTTTTGTTTATACGCCTGTTGCGGACAATCAATAACCAGCACATATTACCCTTCCTCTTTGCGCACCCAATCACCTGTTGCAACACAGGACTTCCCTAGTTACGACACCTCTTTTGTTTCAGAGGTGTATTTGTCAATTTGGGAACCACCAAAAATCAGTTAATGAATTTCGAATGATCCGCTGACAGCGGAACAACTCAATTTACTTGCAGTGATATCGCACCGTAAGTAATCCTATATTCATTCATTAAACTGATTAAAATAATGTTAGATAAAATAATTGCGTTCAGCATCCAAAATAAATTCGTCATTGGATTGATGACATTTGCGCTCATTGTTTGGGGAGTGTGGAGTGCGACCAAACTCCCAATTGATGCACTTCCCGATATTACCAACAACCAGGTTCAAATACTAACACTTTGCCCAACGCTTGCCGGGCAGGAAGTTGAACAGTTGGTTACTTATCCCATTGAACAAAGTATAGCCAATCTTCCCGATTTAGTTGAATTGCGAAGTATTTCCCGTTTTGGGCTCTCAGTAATTACAGTTGTATTTGACGAAAAAGTGGATATCTACTTTGCACGACAACTCATAAACGAAAAACTGAAAGAAGCTGAAGAAAAAATCCCACAAGGTGTTGGCACACCTGAATTGGCCCCTTTAAGCACTGGCTTGGGTGATGTTTATCAATACATTATTCACCCCACAAAAGGCAGTGAAAACAAATACACGGCTATGGACCTGAGAACAATGCAGGATTGGATTGTTGCCCGTCAACTTTATGGCACACCCGGCATAGCGGAGGTCAACAGTTATGGCGGAGAATTAAAACAATACGAAGTTGCTGTTAACCCAGACCGTCTTAATGCCATGGGAATAAGCATTCCTGAAATTTTTATTGCCCTGGAAAAAAACAACGAAAACACAGGTGGTGCCTACATTGACAAAAGACCAAACGCTTACTTCATCAGGGGCGTGGGATTGATAAGTTCATTTGATGATGTAAAGAATATTGCTGTAAAGAACAATCACAACGGAATCCCGGTTTTAATTAAGGATGTGGCCGAAGTTCGCTTAGGAAGCGCTGTTCGTTACGGTGCACTTACTTTTAATGGCGAAAAGGAGGCGGTGGGAGGGGCAGTAATGATGCTCAAAGGCGCTAACAGTGCCGATGTAGTAAGCAGAATAAAAGAAAAAATGATAACCATTCAAAAATCATTACCATCTGATGTTGTAATTGAATCCTACTTAGACAGAACCGATTTAGTGAACCGGGCAATCAGCACTGTGGAAAGTAATCTTATTGAAGGCGCATTAATTGTAATTTTTGTGTTGGTGCTTTTTTTGGGGAATTTCAGAGCAGGCTTAATTGTCGCTTCGGCAATTCCCTTATCCATGCTTTTTGCTCTTGGTATGATGAATTTGTTTGGTGTGAGCGCCAACCTGATGAGTTTAGGAGCAATTGACTTTGGTTTAATTGTAGACGGATCAGTTATTATTGTTGAAAGTATTTTTCACCGGATAACCAGTACACAATTGCATCATGGTAAAATAAAACTTACATCAAAACAAATGGATGAGACCGTTTTTGAAAGTGCAAAACGAATGATGAATTCAGCTGCATTCGGGCAAATCATTATTCTCATTGTATATTTCCCCATTCTTTCTTTAGTGGGTATTGAAGGGAAAATGTTTGGTCCAATGGCACAAACGGTATCCTTTGCAATTATAGGTGCGTTTATTCTTTCACTCACCTATATTCCAATGGCATCAGCACTTTTTCTAAGTAAAAATGTGAGTCATAAAAAAAACATATCTGACAAAATGATGGAATTTTTCCAACGTATTTATACACCACTTTTGCTAAAAGCGATAAATGCCAAGGGTTATGTTGTGGGAATTACAGTAACAATTTTCTTCATCACTGTTTTTATTTTTTCAAAAATGGGTGGCGAATTTATTCCAACGTTAGCCGAGGGTGATTATGCATTTCAATGTTTCCTGCCACAAGGAACATCATTATCACAAAGTGTGGAAACATCAATGCAGGCTTCAAGAGTTATTAAAGAGTTTGATGAGGTAAAAATGGTTGTAAGCAGAACAGGAAGTGCAGAAATACCTACTGACCCTATGCCGCCCGAAATAACAGATATGTTTATTATTTTGAAACCAATTCAAGAATGGAAAAGAGCTATTACCTATGATGATTTGGCTGATGAAATAAATGAAAAATTAGAAATTATTCCAGGCATAATTATAGAAAAAACCCAACCCATACAAATGCGTTTTAACGAATTGATGACAGGAGTTCGACAGGATGTAGCGGTTAAAATATTTGGTGAAAACATGGACACACTATTAAATTACGCCAACAAAGTAAATTCGGTGGTGCAAGGTATTGATGGTGCGACAGAACCCATGGTTGAACGGGTTTCAGGTTTGCCACAAATTGTGATTAAATACAACCGTGCCCAAATTGCCAACTATGGTTTGAATATTAAAGATATCAATCACATTGTAAGCACTGCTTTTGCAGGTGGAGTTGCCGGAGTTGTCTTTGAAAACGAACGCAAATTTGATTTAGTAGTTCGCCTTGACAGTACATACAGAAATAACATTGACGATGTTAGTTTTTTATATATTCCTCTTGCAAATGGAACACAAATCCCACTCTCTCAGGTGGCTGAAATTAAAATGGAGCTAGGTCCTGCACAAATAAGCCGGGAAGACGGTAAACGCAGGATTGTGGTTGGCTTCAATATTGAAGGAAGAGATGTGGCAAGTGTGGTAGAGGATATTCAAAAACAACTGAACGAAAAAGTCGAATTACCTGAAGGATATTATTATACCTACGGTGGAACATTTGAAAATCTGCAGGCCGCAAGTAAGCGATTGATGATTGCATTACCTGTGGCTTTAGCACTTATTTTTATGATGCTCTTTTTCACATTCAGTTCTGTAAAACAGGCAACCTTAATTTTTACAGCCATTCCAATGAGCGCTATTGGTGGTGTGTTTGCATTGCTCATTCGTGATATGCCATTCAGCATTTCGGCAGGAGTTGGTTTTATCGCTTTATTTGGTGTGGCTGTTTTAAATGGAATTGTATTGATTGGAACTTTTAACCAATTGGAAAAAGATGGAATGACCAACATTTTAGAACGAATAAAAGAAGGAACAAAAATTCGGTTACGACCCGTTTTAATGACAGCCGCCGTGGCATCATTGGGCTTTTTACCTATGGCGCTTTCGCACGGTGCAGGTGCAGAAGTTCAAAAACCTTTGGCAACAGTTGTAATTGGTGGTTTGATCACTGCAACATTCCTCACCCTCTTCGTATTGCCTTTGTTGTATGTGATATTTTCTAAAATCAGAAAACCTAAAATCAGTGTTTCTTCATCAGTCGTTGCCATTTTAGCATTGTTTACTTTTAATGGTGTAAATGCCCAAACGCCAAAAGAAAAACTCATTTCAATTGAGGATGCAATTAATATGGCATTGAAAAATAATCTGGAAATTCAGTCTCAGAAACTCAATGTTCAATCTTCAATTTCTTTGAAATATTCGGTTTTTGAGTTGCCTAAAACGAGCATCAATTTTCAGTTTGGACAATACAGCAGCATAAATCAGGACCGGGCATTTCAGATTTCACAAAGCATTCCGTTCCCTACTTATTTTATTGCGAAATCAGGTTTGTATAATGCTGAATTGCAGAATAACGTATTGCAGCAGCAAGTAACAATCGGCGAAGTAAAAGCGCAGATACAATACTGGTTTTATCAGGTGAAATATTTACAATCCGTTAAAATGAAACTGAAATCTTTGGATAGTTTATTTATAGATTTCGTTTCTACTGCCAGTTTACGTTACAAAACAGGCGAAACAAATTTATTGGAAAAAACCACAGCAGAAACCAGACGAGGACAACTTTCTCTATTCCTTAAACAAAATGAAACGGACATTGCAACAGCTTATAATTCGCTGAAAACACTGATGAATACAAGTGAAGAATTTACTGTTGCTGCTAGCGAAAATCTGCAACCTCTTGTATTAAATAATTCGTTTGATACAACGCTAATTTCAAACAATCCATCATTAAAAATGTTGTATCAGAAGGCTGTCATAGCAGAGCAAAACGTAAAAGTGGAAACTGCTTCTGCCTTACCCGAATTAAATGTGGGTTATTTCAACCAGTCGTTAATTGGAACCCAAACTGTTAAAGGTAAGGAAGTTTATTTCGGCGAAAGTAAACGCTTTCAGGGCTTCACAATCGGCATAAGTATTCCACTAACTTTTTTTAGTAATGCTTTAAAAATAAATTCGCTTGATTATAAAAAACATGCCTTACAAAAAGAAGCTGACAATGGAAAATTACTTTTCCAAAACAAATTGCAAAATGCCTTTCATCAATACAACCAGAATTTGGAGCAGTTCAATTACTACAAATCAACGGCATTGCCAAATGCTGATATAATGATCAGCACAGCGAAACTTGGTTTCATAAGTGGTGACATTGGTTATATTGAATACATACAAGCCATACAAACCGCCACAGAGGTGCAGTTAAATTACCTGCAATCGGTTAATCAAATCAGCCAAGCTATCATTACCATCAATTTTTTAATCAACAACTAATAATTTAAATAATGAAACAATTTATAATCCTGGCCACACTTTCAACAGCAATAATCTCTTCATCCTGCAACAGCAATAAAACCGGGAAATTGGGAGAAGAATCTGTACAGCATGGCAAATACGAAAACCCCAACACTGTAATGTTAACACCAGAGCAGATAAAATCCATCAAAATTGAAATAGGTAGTATTGAAAAAAAACAACTCACAGCGTCACTCAAGGCAAATGGATTTTTAAAAGTGCCGAATCAAAACAAAGCAAATGCAACAGCATCATTGGGCGGCTTAATCAAATCAATTTTGGTGCAACCGGGTAACACTGTAAACAAAGGACAGGTAATTGCCACTATATCGCATAATTCATTTATTACCCTGCAGGAAGAATTTTTAAGTGTTTCCTCAAAATCGGAATTGGCACTATTTGAATTTACCCGCCAAAAAGATTTGCAACAAGGTAATGCAGGCGTATTGAAAAATTTTCAGTCAGCTGAAGCAGAACTTAAAACCTTGAATGCCAGAAAATCAAGTTTGCAAAAGCAATTGGAATTGATTGGAATAAATACTGAAACTCTAACAGCTGAAAACATTCAGTCGGTTGTTAACATCACAAGTCCCATAAACGGAGCAATCAGTACTATTTTGGTAAACGTTGGCAGCTATGTGGATGCCAATAATCCCATTGCGGAAATAGTTGACAACAGCCAACTGCATTTGGATTTGTATGTTTATGAAAAAGATTTACAGAAACTGAAAGTCGGTCAAACCATACATTTTACTCTCACCAACAACCCTGGCAAAGAATACGATGCTGATGTTTATGCGATCAGTAACACGTTTGAACCCAACACCAAAGCCGTCGCCATTCATGCAAAGGTAAAAGGGAATAAACAAGGTTTGATTGATGGAATGAGTATTACTGCTTTGGTAAGTTTAGAAAACGCTATCGTTGATGCAGTACCTTCAAACGCAATAATAAACCATGAGGGACAAGACTATATTTTTATTGTTTCAGATGCTCAAAGGAAAGGTGAACAAAAAAACAACGAAACCGAATCTGCCGAACAAAAGCACGATGAAAAGAAACCCCGCCAAAGCGAAGAAGGTGAACCCGAACACACCGAAGGCGGAACAACCTTTGAAAAAATCCTCATTCGTAAAGGCGCAACTGAAATTGGTTATAGTGAAATTACTTTACTAACTGAAATTCCTGTCAATAGTAAAGTAGTGGTTAACGGAGTATTTTTCATCCTGGCTAAAATGACCAACAAAGGTGAAGGACATGAACATTGATAATTTGACGAGAATCACAGCTTCTCTTTGTCGTACTTTTTGTGTCTAAAAACTCTTAGCACATTCCTGTTCACAATTCTGTGGATAGGGATGTGCTAAAGTCGACACCTGTGGCTACCTGCAACCATCCATAAAGGTGATGGAAGAGCTTAGCAAAACCTGTTTTGCCTTCCTGAATTAATTTCAAACAAACAGATATTCTAATCTGATCTTAATCATCCATCCGAAAAAAAATCCGTAGTTTTTCCCCTTGATTTATTCATACCTCTGGGGGGTTTATGACCGGTGACATGTCATTAGATGCCTTTCTGTTTGGAATTATCAGTGCAATTTCACTCCCTTTAGGCGCAATAACCCTTCTCATGTGGCGCCCCAATGACAAATGGACCTCCGGATTAATGGCTTTTGGCGGAGGTGCATTACTTGCTGCTTTAACTATTGACCTGGTTGGTTCAGCACTTGAAGCCGGCCACTTTTATCCGCTTGCCGCCGGATGTATTCTGGGTGGTCTCTTTTACATGGGACTCAATGCCATCATCAACTCACAAGGCGGTTTTTTAAGAAAGGCAGCAACTACCTTAAGTTTCCTGCGGAAAAAGAAACTTGAAGAATACAAAGAACTGTCTGACAAATTATCGCACATTCCCCTGTTCCATCACCTTCCCCCTGAACAAATCAATTCCATTGTTCCCAATATTGTCGAACGTGTTTTTCCAAGCGGAACCACCATTCTCCGTCAGGGTGAACCTGGCGACAGTATGTACATTATTGTTTCAGGAACCGTTGATATTATCAACGTGAGGGACAATATGAAAAAACTGGCAACCCTTCACGATGAAGATGTGCTGGGTGAAATGGCGTTGGTAACCGGCGCACCCCGGTCAGCAACTGCTGTCTGTACCTCTGATGTTAAAGCCTGGATGATCCTGAAAGAAAATTTTGATCAGTTAATCAGTTCTTCAGTCACTTTGCAGGATTCGTTGAGGCAACTGGTCGAAAGCCGGATTCTTGATCTGAAAGAAACCCGCCAGATCAGTGAAGAATCAGCAAATCAATGGGCTGAATCTTTGGTAAACAATTTAAAAAACAGATCCATTCATTTTACCGATAAAGACGTAAATGACGCCGCAAAAGAACATGGTGGTGCTCCACTTGCAATCTGGCTCGGAATTTTACTCGATGGAATTCCGGAATCGCTGGTAATCGGATCCAGTATTATTCACTCTTCGATCAGTTTTTCGTTGCTTGCCGGTTTATTTCTCTCGAACTATCCCGAAGCCCTTTCCAGTTCAGCAGGAATGAAACATCAGGGTTACAGTTTTAACCGGATTTTCTGGATGTGGATGTCGCTATGCATAATCACAGGATTGGGTGCCTACGTTGGCAATATTTTCTTTATTGGCGCACCGCCGACACTTTTTGCAGTTATTGAAGGGTTGGCAGCAGGTGCCATGCTCACCATGATCGCAGAAACCATGCTCCCTGAAGCTTTTGAAAAAGGGGGTTCAATAACCGGTATTGCAACGCTGATGGGATTTCTTGCTGCTATTTTCTTTAAAACACTCGAATAATTACAAGCTTCCCTTCTATCTGCGGATTTCCGCTTAAAACCCACGGAAATCCGTGGGTTTTTCTTTTTTACTTCCTACCTGTTGAAATACAATTCTAAACAAATTTGCAAAAAACCACTTAGAAAACACTTCCCTATGCTTTAACCATATTTGGTCCTTTTTTCTGTTGTTTGAAAAACTCTGGCAGGCTAATTGCAATACTGTGACAATCGCAATCAAGATTTATCAGTCCAATCAGAGCAGAAAAAACGCTGTTCGATCTGTTTATCAAAGAAATAGTGAAGGGAAGATTGTTATGGCTGATCATAAACAACTGACACTTTGGGAGGAAATGCAGAACAAGGGTTACTCCCGCCGTGATTTTCTGAAATTCTGTGCCTGGATGGGTGCTTTTATCGGCGTTGAATCCACCGGCGTTGCCTCGGTTGTACGGGCAATGGAGACTAAAAAACGGCCGGCGGTTATCTGGCTTCACCTTCAGGAATGTACCTGCTGCAGTGAATCGTTTATCAGGTCTTCACATCCCATAGTTGCAGATATTATTCTTGACAATATTTCTCTCGATTATACAGAAACCCTTCAGGCGGCAGCCGGTCATCAGGCAGAAGCTGCCATGAAAAAAAGCATGAAAGATAACTGGGGCGAATATATTCTTCTTGTTGAAGGATCTGTTCCCACAGGTGACGATGGCGTTTATTGCTGTATCGGCGGTCAGACTGCCGAAGCCAGACTTAAGGAAGCTGCCGAAGGTGCAAAAGCTGTAATTGCCTGGGGCAATTGTGCTTCAAACGGATGTGTTCAGGCTGCAAATCCCAACCCGACTACAGCAACTCCGATTCATAAAATCATCAGCGGAAAACCACTTATTAAAGTGCCGGGATGCCCGCCAATCGGCGAAGTCATGGCCGGTATCATTGTTCACATTCTGGCATTCGGTACCATTCCACAACTGGATGGTCAGGGCAGGCCAATGGCATTTTATGGCCGAAGGGTTCATGACACCTGCTATCGCCGGCCTAACTACGATGCCGGTTTATTTGTCGAAGAATTTGATGATGAAAACGCCAAAAAGGGATATTGTTTGTACAAGGTTGGATGCCGGGGTCCGGTGACTTACAATGCCTGTGCGGTTACCAAATGGAATGGCGGAACGAGCTTCCCGATTCAGGCCGGACATGGATGTCTGGGTTGTTCGGAAGCCAATTTCTGGGATCACGGTCCATTTTATCAGCATCTTGCTTCCTTCCCCGGATTTGGAATTGAAACCACCGCCGACACCATTGGTCTTGGACTTGGTGTGGGAGCTGCGGTCGGTATTGCAGCCCATGCAGTGATAACCAACATCCGCAAAAAGGATGAAATCAATGAGCATATTGAAACCAGCGCAGTCCCTGACCGGGATCAGGAAGGAGATTAATTATCATGGCAAACCGAATAGTTATTGACCCGGTAACCCGTATTGAAGGACACCTTCGGGTTGAACTTGAAGTTAAAGACGGAAAAGTTGTTGATGCCTTCAGTTCCGGTACTATGGTTCGTGGAATTGAACTGATTGTAAAAGACCGTGACCCCCGTGATGTATGGGCTTTTGTTGAACGGGTTTGCGGCGTTTGCACCACCGTTCATGCCCTTGCCTCAGTCCGGTCAGTTGAAGATGCGCTAAACTGGCAAATTCCGCAAAATGCTGAACTCATCAGAAACCTGATGTTTGTTACCCAGATGATGCAGGATCACGTGGTTCACTTTTACCATTTGCATGCCCTTGACTGGGTTGATGTGGTTAGTGCACTCAGTGCCGACCCTGTTGCAACTTCAAACCTTGCCCAGAGTATTTCATCCTGGCCGAAAAGTTCACCAGGCTACTTCCGTGATCTTCAAAAACGACTGAAAGGATTTGTTGACAGCGGACAGCTTGGCATTTTCGCCAATGGCTACTGGGGTCACAAAGCGTATAAACTTCCGGCAGAAGCCAATTTAATGGGTGTTGCCCACTATCTGGAAGCGCTCGAATGGCAAAAAGAAATCGTGAAAATTCATGCGATTTTCGGTGGGAAAAATCCTCACCCGAATTATCTCGTGGGCGGTGTTGCCTGTTCACTCAATATCAATGAAGTGAATGCCATCAATGCTGAACGTCTGGCTCAGGTCAAACATCTTCTTGATGATGCCAAAGTTTTTATCGAGCAGGTTTACATTCCTGATCTGATGGCCATTGCATCGTTCTACAAAGACTGGGGTGCAATCGGCGGCGGACTTGAAAACTATCTCGCCTATGGTGACTTGCCAACAAACGGATACAGTGATGTTTCTTCCTTTAAATTCCCCAGAGGAATTATAATGGGTAGAAATCTGAATGAAGTGATCCCGGTTGATGGGAAAGACGGTGAACAAATCAAGGAATTCATCTCCAGATCGTATTATGATTATTCTGGTGGGAATGAAACCGGACTTCACCCCTGGGAAGGTGAAACCAAACTGGCCTATTCCGGTCCGAAACCACCTTATGATTATCTCGATGTGGATAAAAAATATTCCTGGCTCAAAACACCACGCTGGAAAGGAAACCCGATGGAAGTGGGTCCGCTTTCCAGAATGCTGGTGGGTTTTGCTTCCGGAAAAACGGAATACAAAGAAGTCGTTACAGAAGCGCTTACCAAACTTGACGTTCCGGTTACTGCCCTGTTCTCAACTCTTGGCCGGACTGCTGCACGCGGACTTGAAACCCGCCTGGTTGCCAACTGGGCACTTGAGTTTTACGATATGCTGATCACCAATATTAAAAACGGTGATTCACGTACCGTCAATCAGGAATTCCGGAATCCGGATACGTGGCCTGCAGAAGCAAAAGGTGTTGGGATGACTGAAGCACCACGAGGCGCACTGGCTCACTGGATTGTCATCAAAGATAAAAAGACAGCCAATTACCAGCTGGTTGTTCCCAGTACCTGGAATGCGTCACCACGTGATGCGAACGGGCAGCGGTCTGCTTATGAAGCTTCTCTGATCGGGACACCCATTGCAGATCCGGAAAATCCGCTCGAAGTGCTCAGAACGATTCACAGTTTTGATCCGTGTCTGGCCTGTGCCGTTCATATTTATGACGAAAAGGGACGATACGTTCATCAGATTGACACCTTCTGAAAGGATAACCTTATGCGCAAAAAAGAAATAGCCCTGTTCCGGGTTTATGTCTGGGAACGTCCTGTCAGGATTTATCATTGGTTGAACGCTCTTTGCATTGTGGTTTTATGCATTACCGGGTACCTGATCGGAAATCCGATTGTATTGCAGCATGGGGGCAATGATGCCTCTATGCTTTACTTTTTCGGATGGATCAGGTTTATCCATTTTGCTGCCGCCTATGTTTTTCTGATCAATTTTATTGTGAGGATTTACTGGGGTTTTGTAGGCAACCAATATTCAGACTGGAAAAATTATTTCCCCTATTCCAAAAAACACTTCCAGAATATGTGGGATGTTTTGATGGTTGACATCCTGATGATCAAAAAGAAAGACATTGAAACGGCAGGACACAATGCAGTTGCCAATTTCACGTATTTTCTGACCTTTCTGGCTTTCCTGCTTTCTGTGGTTACTGGATTCGGGATGTATTCTGCAATGAGTGACAACTGGTTCAGCAGTTTGTTTCATTGGGTCATTCCCTTTTTTGGAGGCGATCTGATTCTGAGAATGATTCACCATGTCACCATGTGGTTTTTCGTGGTCTTTACCATTTTCCATGTTTATCTGGTTTTCTACCATGATTATGTAGACGGAAGCGGTGTTCTTTCTTCGATGGCCGGCGGATGGAAATTTGTAACCAAGGATAAATTCCTTCGGAAAAACCAGAAAAAACCTGAGCCTGCGAAAAAATGAAAAAAGGATTGATTCTCGGAATCGGAAATATTTTAATGGGGGACGAAGGCATCGGCCCCCATTTGATTGAAGTGCTGACCAAAATGGGAATTCCGGATGGGTGGGATGCCGAAGACGGCGGAACCGGAGGATTTACCCTGCTTCAATATTTCGAGAATTATGATCCCATCATCATGATTGATGCGAGCCTGGATGAAAATCCGGATGGAACCATCAGATTAGTGAAACCCCGTTTTGCTTCCGACTACCCGACTTCCCTTTCAGCCCATGACATCGGACTTCACGATCTGGTGCAATCGGCACAATTGCTGGGGTACACTCCTGAGATTTTTCTTTTCGCCGTTTCAGTGAGTCATTTTCAGGAAATTTCAGATCAGCTTTCGGAAGAGATTGAAGCTAAAATCCCTGAATTGGCGAACAAGGTGTTGGAATTGATTGGGAAACTGGAAATGGGGAAATTGCAGATGTCATCCCGCAGTTAACGACTTTCTGGGAAGCTCATCCGTGTCTTTTTGGCATTTTTTTAGGTTGTCATTCCCGAGAAGGCGGGAATCCATGCCTTAAATACTGGATCCCCGTCTGCACGGGGATGACAACAGGTAACTAAAGAACTTACTCAGTTCCGTTCAAGCCGTATTTGTGACATTTATCCCTGAATGTTGACGGACTTAACCCGAGTCTTTTTGCAGCCTGAGTTTTATTACCTTTTGCCTGCTCCAGAGCATAGTGAACCAATTTTTGCTCCAGACAGGAGAGAATTTCTTCATGATTCATCGACTGTTCAACCAGGCAATTGATACACTGACCCGACTGAATATCATGCCCATTTGGTTGATGGATATCAGCCGGAAGGTGTTCGGGTAAAATCTCACTATCGGCAAGAAAAACCAGCCGCTGCATCACATTTTTTAATTCCCTGACGTTACCCGGCCATTCATAGTTCTGCAGGTATTGGACCGTCCGGGGATGTAAAATCACATTTTTGTGACCGGCAAATAATTTAATAAAATGATCCGCCAAAATCACAATGTCATCTTTTCTTTCACGCAGGGGCGGAATCGTTACCGGGTAAACATGAATCCGGTAATACAAATCAGACCGGAAACGCCCTTCCTTCACCCGTTCTTTTAAATCCACCTTCGTTGCAGCAATCAATCTGACGTCAACTTTTATGGGTTTGATTCCGCCAACTCTGAAGATTTCACCATTTTCAAGAACCCGAAGCAGTTTAGTCTGGATGTCCAGCGGAACATCGTCAATATCATCAAGGAAAATGGTACCCTGATTGGCAATTTCAAACAACCCTTTTTTTTCGGAAGTTGCGCTGGTGAACGACCCTTTCTCATGTCCGAAAAGTTCACTGCCGAGTAATTCTTCAGCCAGTGATGCCAGTGACAATTTTACAAAAGTTTTGTTCATTCGTTCACTTGTCCGGTGTACGTATTCCGCAAAAAGCTCTTTACCAACACCGGTTTCACCAATCAGAAGCACCGAAACATCAGTTTGGGTAAAACGGTCAAGTTCTGCCAAAAGACTTCGCATCACCTGATTTTGTGTCACTAAACTCATCGAATGAGCCATAATAAAAACCAATTTTAGTTTTTTTCAATGATATGAGTTTTTTTTGTCAGATAAAAATTTCCTTGTAAGATGTCAGGTTTTTGCAATACCAGTAAAGGTTGAAAAATGAAATGAAACCAACTGATTACTTTTCCATGTTAAGCATTCATAATGATTTACAGGAAATCCGGTTTTTCGGATTTTCCTTTTCCTCTGGCAATAAATTTTCTATCTTGACAATTCAATCACTTTTTAACCCGGTGAAAAGGAGCAACGAAACATGCAAAAATTTTCGAAAATTGTACTGACGACTTTTATGGGCCAGGCGCCTGACTGGTATAAATACTCCGTTCTGGGAGCATTAATTCTGAACCCGTTTATCCTGCTTGCGGTTGGTCCGTTTATAACCGGCTGGATCATTCTCATCGAATTTATTTTCACGTTAGCCATGGCATTGAAATGCTATCCTCTGCTTCCGGGCGGATTACTGGCTGTCCAAACCGTTTTTATGGGTTTAGCTTCCCCTGAAGTTATCTATAAAGAAACACTTGCCAACTTCCCGGTCATTCTGTTATTAATGTTCATGGTGGCCGGAATTTATTTCATGAAGGATTTTCTGGCCTTCACATTTACCAAAATATTGTTTTCAACCAGAAGTAAAATGCTTTTATCGCTGATGTTTCTGGTTGCCGGCGCAGTTCTTTCCGCCTGGCTTGATGCACTTACCGTCATTGCAGTTATTATCGCCGTTTCAGTTGCCTTTTTCCAAATTTACAATAATACCAGTTATGATGAACGGGTTCCGGGAATTGCTGATGAAACAGCCAAAGAGCAGACAGGGCGGGAA
>Ga0209460_1000506_pt1 | contig 35030 bp, 32 predicted proteins | sample EBPBio132013_DNA_FD_185868 | JGI IMG/M metagenome (GOLD analysis project Ga0209460, IMG submission 185868) | Wastewater treatment Type I Accumulibacter community from EBPR Bioreactor in Madison, WI, USA - Reactor 2_5/13/2013_ DNA (SPAdes)... | ecosystem: Engineered > Bioreactor > EBPR >... | reverse complement strand
TATTTTCTGTCATTAAAACGCCTGTGTTAAACCAGTTTCTAATTCCTCCTGTAAACCCAAATGACCCTGTTGTATTATTACCATGTATATGTAAATGTGCTTTAGGTGCAAAAATAGGAAAAGCGCCTGGCCCTAATTGAGGTGTAAAAACACGACCCAGGCCAATCCAATGCCCACCTTGGTTAAATGCACCACTGGCTGCACTGCCTGTATATAATTGCGCAGGATTATTATCTATAAAAATATCTTGGCTGCCTTGCACTCCTATTTTTAAAGCTATATTGCTAGTTGCATTAGAACCGATAAAACTATTGGCTGCAGTTAAAGGTGGAGCATTATTACCGCCCAATTGCCATTGAGCCTTTACTGTAATTGATAAAATTACAAATGAAAAGATAAATTTTGATTTCATGTTTTTATTTTATTAGTTGTACATAATTATGTTTTTTGAATTTTTCTCCTTCTTCTTCTCCTTCAATGATGTAAAAATAAGTACCGTAAGGTAATATGTTGTTTGATAAATTTTGGCCCCTCCATATTGTGTTTTTATCGTTAGTTTTAAAAACTAAACTTCCCCATCTATTAAAAACTTGAAAATTAAATTTTGATAATTCAAATTTTGAGAAATCAAAAAAATCATTATAACCATCATCGTTTGGTGTAATTGTATTTAAATCAAAATTTACAATTGATTGACTTGAAGTTTCGCAACTTATTAATTCAACATTATCAACATAATAATAAGAAAAATCAAATAAAGTATCTTTGCTTCCATCATTCACTTTATTGTATATTGTGTTTGCATCATTTGAAAAATTACCAATTACCAAAATATTTTCTTGACCTTTTGATATAAAATTAGAAGTTAAATTTTGCCAATTTATTTTATCTAAAGTAATATTTTGTGAAAGCTCAATTTTATTTAAAGGATTTAAAATAGGTTGATCGAGGTATAGAGTGTCATCAAAAAACCCTACACTTATATTATTTGAAGCATATCTGCAACTATCAGCAAGACTTATTTTTATGGAGATACAATACTTTTGATTAATTTTTAATTTCTGTTTTAATTTCACAGCGACGTACTCTCTGTAGTTACTTGTAACTTTCCAATATGAAGTTATTCCTGCATAAGCTTTACCAAAAAATGAATTTTGAAATCCAAAATAATTTTGAGGTACAGAAAAAAAACTTCCATAATTACAAGCGTTAAAATAATCACTTGAAACTTTATTAGGATCAAACCAATTTAGGGAAAAATTTATTTGACCCCCAGAAGTAGGACACATCAAAGTATCCTCAAAGCTCCCATTAGGTACTAAGTTTTGTTGCGCTTTATATGTGTAGTTTATTATCAAAAAGTATATAATAAGCTTTATTTTTTTCATATAACTAATTTACAAAAATTAGCTTTGTTTAACAAATGTATTAAAAAAATTTAATATCGGTCAATTGAGACCGAATATATTTTTTAAGATAAAGCCACTTTTGGTGTGTGCGAAATAAAAAACAAACTTTAATACTTAAACGAATTGGGTTATTGTTTTTTAAACAAAGGCAACTTAAAATGCTATCTCGCACACAATTAGCAATACAATTAAATACCGATGAAAAACAGATAAGACGCATAGAAAGCGGAGAAGTTAACTGCACAATGCTTACGTTTTTAAAATTGTGTTATGTTTTACAACTAGAGCCAAAGGAATTGCTAGATATAAAGCTAAATGAAAGTATTTTAAATGATTAATTGTTGCCCCTTATAAAATTTTTAAAGCAGAAAATGGAATTTCAAACAACAAATAGGTAAAATTAATTAACTGTAGTTGAAACAAAAGAACCTGACACGTTTTCAGGGGAATATTTTGTTATTTTTAATTTAACACCTTTATAAATAACAATAAGTGATATTGCCATTATTATATGCGAAATATCTTTATGGTTAAACCAATCGTGCATGCTTAATTTTATACTATGTGTTACAATTGATAAAAAAGAAACTAAAATTCCAGCAGCAATCCATCCACTTCCTTGTTCCTGCTTTTTATGAGATACTAAATGAGCAATTAAAGAATAAGTAAGTACAATTCCAGCATGAATTTTAATAATTAAAAAATTATTTAACCATATACTAATTAAAAGTAAAGTGCTTATCCACCCAATTACAAAATAATTTAGTTTGGTGTTTGATTTATTGTTTGTTGTTGAAGAATAAGCTGCTTTATAGCAATAATAAATAGCAATTAAAGATACTGCATTCATAAAAAACAAAACTACATTAAAAAACTGCAAACCAAATTGATGATGGGTGCCATGGCCTACGCTACCAATTGTGCTACTAATGCCAATTAACAAAAAAAACATACTCCAATAAAAAGCAAGAGATGATTTGGTTTTAAAAATTTGATAAAAACTATACAAACAAACTAAACCTATTATAAAATTGGTAAGTATTGTTATTGGTTCAAAAATTTTTAAACCAAAAAGGTAAATATAAGTGTAATCAAACTGCAAAACAGAAGCACAAAGCTATAAAATTTGCCTAAAATAAAAAATCTCCATTTTGGTGGAGATTTTATATAATTATATATCAATTAAGCTTATTCAGCCGCAGTTTCGTAAAACTTATTAAACTCTTTTACCGATGCAGCAAATTTAGTTTTATCAAATACAAATTTGTCAAAATCGCTCCAAATTTGAGGTTGGTCATTAAAATAATCTTTTACCTCTTTTTTATAAAACATAGTTTTAAATTGTTTAAAGGTTTTTAAATCAGCATTTTTGGGGTCGGCTTGCGAATCTTGTATAAAAAACACACTTTCAATTCCTGGTTCGCCATTTATTTTACCCATAAAACGGTATTCGCAAAAGTTTAAACGCCCTTTAGTTAAATATTCAATATAAACTTCGCCATCATCAAACGGTAAAACAGTAAAATTCCTACCATCAAAACCATAAGCTTTAGCTTTTTTAGTTGTAATGGCCGTAGGTTTTCCGTTACCAATTTTTATACTAAACCCTTTATAAATAGCGGTTTCGTCTTCAGAGTCTAAAGCTATCGTTCCTTTTACGGTATCGCCTTTTTGATTTACATAATAACCTGGCACCATTGTGTTGGCCATTTTTGGTTCTTTACCTTTTTTAGCTTGCCCAAAAACACTAATGGAAGAAGCTATTAATAATGTTAAAGCTATTTTTTTCATAATATCTGTACTAATTACCTTATTAATAAGCAATAAATATACCAAAAAATTAAATTAGAGTAAAAAGAAAAAGGGGTTAGTACCCCTTTTATCATTTTTTAAGAAATATTATAACTAAGGCTTACGCTCTAAAACTTCATCAATCATGCCGTATTCTTTAGCTTCTTGCGCAATCATCCAATAATCTCTATCGCTATCTGCCCAAACTTTATCAAAAGGTTGTCCACTGTGTGTAGCAATTATTTCATAAAGTTCTTTTTTCAACTTTTGAATTTCGCGCGCTGTAATTTCTATATCACTTGCTTGGCCCTCGGCTCCTCCTAACGGTTGATGAATCATAACGCGAGCATGTTTTAATGCAGTACGTTTTCCTTTTGCACCAGCACATTGCAAAACAGCTCCCATACTTGCGGCCATTCCTGTACAAATAGTTGCTACATCTGGCTTAACAATTTGCATGGTATCATAAATTCCTAAACCTGCGTAAACACTACCACCTGGCGAGTTAATGTAAATTTGAATATCCTTTTTAGCATCTACACTTTCTAAAAAAAGTAATTGTGCTTGTACAATATTTGCAACTTGGTCGTTTATACCAGTTCCTAAAAATATTATTCTATCCATCATTAAACGACTAAATACATCCATTTGCGAAACGTTTAATTGACGTTCTTCTAAAATATATGGTGTTAAACTAGATTGTATGTGTGAAGTGTAACTTGCATAAGTTAAACTATTAATACCACGGTGTTTTGTGGCGTATTTTTCAAATTCAGATTGATTAAACATAGTTGTAAAATTTTAAGTGAATATCAAAGTTAGTATATGTAATTGTTTTTTGCAATTAGTTTTTTATGAGTTATAAACTTTTAACGCTAAAAACTTTTTAAACTTAAATAAAAACATTTACTTTTAGTGTTGTAGTATTTTGGAAAACCAATATTGTATATTTAACGGACATGTAGTTAGTATTTACGAGCCATTTTTAGCCATTAATAACAGGGCTTTTAAATTTGGCGATTCTATTTTTGAATCAATTAGAGTTTGTTCTAATAAAATAATGTTTTTAAAAGATCATGTTACGCGTTTAAAATTAGGTATGGCAGCTTTACGCATGAATGTGCCTGCCGAATTTAATGTAGAAAATATACAAGCCTTAATAATACAGTTGTTAAAAAAAAATACACATGCACCAAATGCAAGAATTAGGTTTACTGTATTTAGAAACGAAGGTGGTTTATATTCGCCCGACACAAATGATATTAGTTTTTTAATTGAAACCGAACAATTAGAACAAAGTTACCAGTTAAATTCTAAAGGCTTTTGGGTAGATATTTATGGCGATATAAAAAAACCCATTAATAAATTATCCAACATTAAGCATGGTAGTGCAATGCTTTATGTTTTAGCAGGAGTTGCTAAACAAAGTATGAAATTAGATGAATGTTTTATTATAAATGATACAGGTAATATTTGTGAAAGTATAAGTAGCAATGTGTTTGCAGTTAAAAATGGTACGTTATATACGCCTCCATTAACAGAAGGTTGTGTTGATGGGGTAATGCGGAAACAAATAATTACACTTGCTGCATTAAATAAAATTTTAGTTTTTGAAAACAGATTAACAGATTATATTTTATGCAATGCCGACGAACTATTTTTAACAAACAGCATTAAAGGCATACAATGGATAGGGCAATACAAACAAACGTATTACACCAATAAAATGGCAACATTTTTTATTGAAAAATTAAATCAAATTACAAATTAATATATGTTACAACAAGTTACCCAAGTTTTAGAAAATGCTTTACAAAATTTAGGAATAGAACCTACAACTGCAAAAATTGCCGATGGACAATACAATATTACAAAAGATAAAAAAACTGAAGTTTTAATTGACATTTGGTTACAACACGATAGAGTTTTTTTTCAGGCTTTATGCTCAGTTAATAAAATAAATGATATTAACCGTAGCGAAGTTTTAAAAATGCTTTTAGAAGAAAACCATGGCTTAGTGCAAGCTTGTTTTGCCATTTCGGGTAATGATATTTTAATTAAAGAAACTATTGAAATGACTTCTTTTTACAAAGAAGAACAAATAATAAATACTATACACAGAGTTGCGTATTATTGCGAAGCTTATAGAGAAAAGTGGGGTGTGGTAATAAATTAATGTAATTTAAATAAATTTATTTTAAATTTATATTACTTAACATTTACCATTGTAGAAGCATTATTACCTAATACAGTAGTTGGATTTTGGCCATTCCATTTTTGTATTTTTAAATACTCAATATACAAATTACTTAAAGTTAATTGTTTTCTTTTTATAGCTTCGGCTTCACCAGATGCTTCAATTACGGTTTGTGCAGAATCGCCACGCGCAATTGCAATTTTACGCAAAGCATCGGCAATGGCAACTTGTTTTTGATTTTCGGCAACTTGCACTTCTTGTAAGGCTTTAGTTTTAGCTTCAATAGCACTTTGTAATGCAGGTGGAGGTGTAATATTGGTGCGTAATTGACTTACGGTAAACCATTTTGAAATGCGTTTGTTACATTCTGTAACTATAGAAGCTTCAAACAATTCGCGGTAATTAAAAATACTATCTACAGCCCATTTATTTGCTACATCGTTAACAGAACCAACAATTGCTGTTTTTAACCAACCTTGTTCTACTTCTTTTATTGGTAATCTTAAATTTTGAAACATATCTCCAACAGAGTTTGGGACTAAAGCGTAATTAAAAGAAGGTTTAATTTCCGCACTAAATCCCCCTTTGGTAATTACAACTTGCGCGTTATAATCAATGTGTTGTTGAAAGGTAGGAAATTCGTATAATTTTTCTGTCCAGTTATTAAAAACAACCCAGCCTGTTTTATAGGTGTAATCAGAAACACCTCTATCGTTACCAGTTAAATTTACTTTTAATCCGATATGTCCTGCATCAACTCTATCTAACGAAAAAGGGTTTACAATTGCAATTAGGCCGCCAATTAAAACAATTAAAATGGGTTTGGTAATCCATTTAAAAAATTCAATTTTTAAATTGTAGTTTTTTCTAGTTGAAAAAAGCATACCAATTGCAAAAACTAGTGCAATTAAAAATATGTAAGTAGATATCATGAGTTTGGATTAAGTATTTTAATTAAACATTTTATTAAATAAACTAAATAAAACAACGTTCCAATTATTACTAAAATTGAGAGCGCAGTTTGCAAATAAAAATTTAATGGGCGGTTAATTACATATTCAAAGTAAACACTTAAAATGGTAATTACTAAAATGGTTAATACTACTAATTTGATTGCTGTTTTCATAACTATTTTACCAGCTTGCCCCTTCATGTGCACGTGGTAGGCTTTGCATTTCGGCTAAAATATAACCTAAATGTTCGGTATGTATGCCGTTTTTACCTCCAGTTTGCATAAATGTATTTTCGGGGATATTAAGGTTTGCTGTATTAAATAATTGTGTAATTGTTTGTAGCCATTTTTGATAAAAATCATTTGGGTTAAAACCAATGTTTTGATTAATTACCCAATTTTCAGTTTCATCAACTTCAAATAATTCGCCTGTAAAACGCCACAATTCGTTTATTGCGTTTTGTGCTTTTAGGTTGCTTTCTTCTGTACCTAAACCAAAGCGTTTAACCCAATGGCTTGTGTGCCTATAATGGTAGGTAATTTCTTTTATACTTTTTGATGCAATGCCTGCTAAAACCTCATCGTTACTAGTTGTTAAAGCTTGGTATAGTTGTAAATCAAAACAATCAATCAAAACTTGCCTAATAATTGTAAAAGCATAATCGCCGTTTGGCTGTTCAACTAATTTTGTATTTAAAAATTCTCGTTCCGAACGGTGAAATGCTAAAGTATCGTCGGTGTTTCCTTTATTTTCGAGTTTAGCGGCATGTTCTAATAATAATTTACTTCTTCCTAAAATATCCAAAGCCATATTGGTAAGTGCCAAATCTTCTTCCAAAAAAGGTCCGTGGCCTGTCCATTCGGTTAAACGTTGCGCGTTAATTAATGAATTATCGGCTAATCTTAAAATGTATTTAAAATGATGATTCATAATTACATGTGTTTAATTGCATCAGGCACTTGGTAAAACGTAGGATGGCGAAATATTTTATCGTTTGCTGGTTCAAAAAAAGAACCTTGGTCATCGGGGCTACTAGCAACAATGTGTTCAGATTTTACAACCCAAATTGCTACACCTTCCATTCTTCTAGTATATAAATCGCGTGCGTTTTGTAAAGCCATTTCTTTATCAAATGCGTGTAAATTACCGCAATGTACAAAAGGTTGACCTGATTTTTTTTGTACGAAAACTTCCCACATAGGGCCTTGAGAATCTGACATTTTATTTGTTTTTTTAATTAATTAAGTTTAAGCTGCAATTGTTTCGTTTTCTAATTTTTTAGCATATGCAGTGGCTGCAGCTCTAACCCACTCGCCGTTTTTATGCGCACTAACTCTTGCATTTAAACGTTCTTTATTGCAAGGACCATTGCCGTTTATAACGTTTTTAAATTCAACCCAGTTAGGTTCGCTAAAGTCGTAGCCGTTTTTAGCCTCATTCCATTTAATTTTAGCATCTGGTAATTGTAAGCCTAAATATTCTATTTGAGATACTGTTTGATTAACAAAACGTTGGCGCAATTCATCGTTAGTTTCGCGTTTAATGCGCCATTTAACTGCGTTATCGCTATTTGGGCTTTCTTTATCGGGCGGACCAAACATCATTAAAGTAGGAAACCAAAAACGATTAAGGGCATCTTGCGCCATTTCTTTTTGTTTTGGAGTGCCAAAAGCTAATCTTGTCATAGCTTCGTAACCTTGGCGTTGATGAAAACTTTCTTCTTTACAAATTCTAATCATAGCACGGCTATAAGGGCCATAACTCGTTCGTTGCAACATAACTTGGTTCATAATTGCAGCACCATCAACTAACCAACCAATTGCAGCAACATCTGCCCAAGTTAAAGTAGGGTAATTAAAAATTGAACTGTATTTTGCTTTAGAAGTGTGAAGTGCATCTAACATTTCATCTCTGCTTATACCTAAACTTTCGGCTGCAGTATATAAATATAAGCCATGGCCACCTTCATCTTGTACTTTAGCTAATAAAACAATTTTGCTTCTTAAGCTTGGGGCGCGTGTTATCCAATTACCTTCTGGCAGCATGCCAACAATTTCGCTATGCGCATGTTGAGAAATTTGCCTAATTAAATGCTTACGGTAATTTTCGGGCATCCAATCTTTAGGCTCAATCATTTCATTTTTAGCTAACTTGCTTTCAAAAATTTCTTCAAAATTATAAGTTGACATAATTTAGGTATTAGAGTAACAAATATACTAAATTGTTAGATTTTATCAAACCTACAACTAAAATATATTATAATAATAAAATTTAAGAAACTGAATCCATATTTAATTCATTACCACATTTAAAGTGTTGTTGTGGACAAGCTTTAAAGCCATGCAAGCCACAAGGTTTACAATTTAAATTTTTAACTTCGATAACCTTACTGTTTTTAGATAATGGAGTAAAACCAAATAGGGGAGAAGTGGAAAGAAAAAAGGCGGTAACATTAGCGTTAATTGCACTACACAAATGTAATGGTGCACTATCATTTACATAATTCATTTTTGCATTTTGCATTAAAGCAGTTGATTGAAGAAGGGTAAGCTTTCCTGCAAGATTTGTTATACTTATGTGTTTAGTGTTTGATTTAATAGTTTCGCATAAATTAAAATCGTTTGGAGCACCTAATAAATAAACCGTTGAATTTGATTCTAATTTATTTATTAATTCTACCCATTTGTTAACGGGCACTTGCTTTGTAAACCAAACAGATGATGGGGCAATACAATAATAATTTTCTGTATTGTAAAGTTTAACAGTATTATAATCATTTTGCGATGGGTAAAGCGCAGGGTTTTTAATAGGCTCGTTACAAAAATCATTTATTAATGATGCATTCCGTTCAATTTCATGTTTACCCTCAGTTACATTATGTTTTTGTGTGTAATTAAATAAAAATGAAAATGGATTTTCTTTAAAACCTGCAATGTGTTTTGATTTTGAAAAACCAGCTAACACACCTGAACTTGCAAAACGATGACAATTAATTACAATATCAAACTTATGTTTTCTAATATTTAATAATAGTTTAAATAAGTTTTTAATTTTGTTTTTTTGTTTATCCCAAACTAAAATTTCAGTTAAAAATGGATGATTAACAAATAAAGTTTCGTTCCCTTTTCTTACTAAAAAATAAAGTTTAGTATTTGGATATGCCTTATGTAACTGCTCTAATAAGGCTGTAGCTAATATTGCATCGCCAATAAAAGCAGTTTGAATAACTAATATTTTGTTAAAACTCAATTGTTAATAGCTGAATTAATAGCAAAAGTAACATTTAAATAATTAGTAGATATTTGTTAAGTAAAATTACTTTAGAAATTTGAATAAGGGTAAACTATATTTAATACCGGTAAATATTATTGAATCTCAAAACAACATTCATTTACCCGATTATAATTTTACAATTGTTCAACAACTTATTTATTTTATTGTTGAAAATGCAAAGGAGGCTCGTGCACATTTAAAAAAATACAATTACCCAAATATTCAAAACGCTCAATTATTCGAGTTAAATAAGCATACCGATGTAAATGAATTAAAAACTTTTTTAAAACCTATTTTAGAAGGGAACAATTTGGGCTTATTAAGTGATGCAGGTTGTCCTGGTGTTGCTGACCCAGGAAGCGAAATAATTAAATTAGCTCATAAAAATAATGTAGAAGTTATTCCTTTAGTGGGGCCAAGTTCAATTTTATTAAGCATAATGGCAAGTGGGTTTAATGGACAAAATTTTATGTTTGTTGGTTATTTACCTGTAAATAAAGATGAGAAAAACAAAAAAATAAAAGAATTAGAAAATAATAGCAAAAGAAATAGTATAGCTGTTTATTTTATAGAAACACCATATAGAAACGAAACAATGTTTGAAAACCTATTACAAACATTAAACCCTTCAACAAATTTATTTGTTGGTTTAAATATTGGAGCTAGTAATTGTTTTATAAAATCAAAAACTATTTCTGAATGGAAAACACACTCAAAAATTAACTTTAACAAACAGCCCTGTGTATTTGGCTTTTTTGCAACAAATAACAATTAGAAATTAAAAAAATGTCTATTTTATCTTTTATAAGAAATAAGCACAACTTTGTTTTTAAACTAATTGTTGTATTTATTTTTTCGTTAGTAATAACATTTTTTTTACCAAAAAAAGCTGTAAATTATCATGAGTTAACTGAGTTTGAAGCCATTTGGACATACCCAGATTTAATTTTAGAAGAAGATTTATTAATATCTAAAACTAAAAAAGAAATTGATGATGAAAAATCAGAATTAATTACGCAAGCACCAATTTACTTTCAAGAAAATAAAAATGAATTAACGCTAAAGCTTCAAGAATTTGAAAAATTAAAAACTGAAAATAATTCATCATATCGAATAATTAAACCAATTTTAGATTCAATTTATAAAATAGGAATTATTGAAAGTGTTGAACCAAATGACCTAACAAAACCACTATTATTGTATGATGGTGTTTACGCCAAACAATTAGTTTATAATAATTATTTTACCATACAATCAGCAATAGAATACGCATCTGATAAAATAAATTCAGTTGATGATAAAACTTTATTTCTTAATTATTTAAGTATTATTTATTATAAAAACAATACGCTTACCCAGCACTTTTTAGATGAAAAATTAAATTCGGTTTCATTATATAAATTCGTTTATAGAAAGGGTACTTGTTTAATAAAACAAAATGAAAAGTTAACTAAAAACACAAAGTTTTTAATTAATAGATATATAAATCAACAATCAAAAACTTCGCCAAATACACTAATTAAATTTACATCACAATTAGTTTTGGTAATATTTATTTTAATAATATTAATGGGTTATCTTTATTATTTTCGTAAACCAATTTTTGGAAATAACCAACAAATTATTTTTTTATTAATTATTCCCGTAATTTGTGTATTAGCATTAGCATTTATTACAAAATATGGGTTATTAATTTATTCGTTTCCATTTATGCTAATTCCTATTTTGGTAAGAGTTTTTTTTGATGGTAGAACAGCGCTATTTACACTATTAATAAGTGTATTAATGTGTTGTTTTTTTATATCAGATAAATTTCAGTTTGTTTTACTGCAACTGTTAACTGGCATTTCAACCCTGTTTGTTGTAGCTGAAATGCGTAAACGCCAACAATTAATTAATGCTGCTGTAATTAGTTTAATCATATATTCGGTATTATTTATTTTATATAACCTAGGTTTTGGTAATGTTGAGCTTATTTTATTAAAAAGCTCGTATTTGCCATTTTTAATAAGTACAGTTTTGATATTATTGGCTTACCCATTAATTTTATTGTGCGAAAAATTATTTGGGTTTATTTCCGATTTTAAGTTATTAGAACTTTGCGATTTAAGTCAGCCTTTGTTAAGGCAATTATCGCAAGATGTTCCGGGCACATTTCAACACAGTTTGCAAGTAGCAAATTTAGCCGAAGAAGCCATTTATTATATTGGTGGAAATACTTTATTAGTTAGAACGGGAGCTTTGTACCATGATATTGGTAAAATTAACAACCCTCATTTTTTTACTGAAAATGTTGGAAATTCATATAGCCCCCATTTAGAAATGCAACCTTTAGAAAGTGCTAAAATTATTATTAATCATGTTATAGATGGAATTGAAATGGCTAAAAAGCATAATTTACCCGAATCGATAATAGATTTTATAAGAACGCATCATGGCACAACTTCTGTTGGTTATTTTTTACAATTATATCAAAAACAAAACAATACTTTAGTTGTTGATGAAACGGAATTTAAATATAAAGGGCCAATTCCTTTTAGTAAAGAAACGGCTGTTTTAATGCTTGCAGATGGAGTAGAGGCCGCCTCTCGTTCTTTAAATCATTATGATGCTGTTTCAATTAGCGAATTGGTAGATAATATAATTGATTATAAAATAAAACAAAATCAATTAATAAACGCCGATGTTACGTTTAAAGATATAACTACAATTAAAAAAATATTTAAAAAGCGTTTGTTAAATATTTACCATGCGCGCATTGCATATCCTTCGTCTAATTGATAGATTATTGTTAAAAAAATCACCTAAAAATCATATATTTGTATAGATTAACCATGAAAAAACTTCTTTTTATTCCGCTTTTTGTTTTTGTATTTAGTGCATGTAAGGTATTTAAGTCTAACCAAATGCTTAAAACACCTAAAAATTACGAGTACGATAAATTAGCTGATTCTGTTGCTATTTTAGATTATAAATTAGCTCCAAACGATGCCATAGCCTACAAAGTACTAACAAACGATGGTTTTATGCTAATTAATTTATCGTCAAGCGCTTCAAGTGGAAATAATAATTTAACTTTTTTTATTGAAACAATTGTTCAATCAGATGGCTTTATAAAAGTGCCGTTAATTGGTCAAGTTAAAATAGCAGGATTAACAATACGCGAAGCTGAGTTACTTTTAGAAGAAAAATTCTCGAAACAATACGTTAATCCTTATGTAACAATAAAACTAACAAATAAGAGAGTAATTATTTTTCCGGGAAATAATGGAACTGCAAGGGTTATTAATTTAACTAATAATAATACCAGTTTAATGGAAGCAATAGCTCAAGCTGGTGGTATTCCTGAAGATGGTAAAGCATATAAAGTAAAATTAATTAGAGATAATCCTACCCCTACAAAAAAACCATTGGTATATTTGTTCGATTTATCGAGGATAGAAGGCGTAAAAGAAGGTAAATCTATTGTACAAGCAAACGATATTATTTACGTTGAGCCAAGGTACAGGCCACTAAAAACATTAAGTACAGAGTTAGGCCCATTGGTAACAATTATTACTTCAGTTTTATTAATTTATCAGTTTTATTATTTTAGTAAACGATGATAGAAAATACAGCATCAAGCCAAAGCATAAATCAATTTAAAACTATTAACGATAAGTTAAGTAGTAATTTTGATATTAGTTTAATTACTTTTTTAGCTAATAAAAGTAAGTACATTATTGCTTTATTTTTTGTTGTAATTTTTGTTGGATGTTTTTTTTATTTAAGATACAGCCAACGTGTTTACGAATCAAAAACTATAATTCAAATTAACGAACAAAATACAGCTAATCAATTATTAAAAATAAATGGCGTTAGCGAAAATCAAAATATAATTGCCGAAGCTGTAGAACAAATAAAATCTAAAATATTTTTAAAACGAATTGTTCAAAAATTAGGTTTAGAGGTAGGTTATTTTGCAGAAGGAAGAATTAAAAATAATGAGTTGTACACACAATCTCCTTTTTTTGTAAAAATTAATTTAAAAAATAAATCAAAAGTACTTGATAAAGTAATTGTTGAATTTGCTGATAATTTAAAAAGTGGGTATTTAAATAATAATGGAAATAAAATAAAATTTAATGTAAATGAATGGGTAAAAACCCCTGAATTTGACATAAATGTTTACCTAAATGATAATTATACTTTTGCCGAAAATTATTCGAGCATTAAAGAAAATAAAGCCATGTATTTTCAAGTTTATAATATTGATGAAGTTACAAACATGGTACAACAAAAATTAGATGTAAGATTATTAAATGATTTAGCTAAAACAATTTTAATAAGATTTACAGATAATAACCCTAAAAAAACAACCGAAGTTGTAAATGCTATTGCTGAAGAGTTTTTAAGTTACGATGTAGAAAGAAAAAGCGAAAGCTCAAAAAAAATAATTGAATTTATAGATAATCAATTAACATCTGTTTATAATGATTTAAAGAAAACAGAAACAGATCTCCAAACGTTTAAAAGAGAAAAAAACTTTAAAGTAAATGAAAACAGCAACTTTTTAAACCCAAAACTAATTAGATATAGTAACATAGAAGATCAAATGTTACAAATAGAAATTGAAGAAAAAATTATTTCAGATATTCAAGAAATTATTGCTGCAAATAAAAGCATCGATAGTTATCAACTAATTTCATTAATATCCGGTACCGAATACGAAAATCTAATAAAAGAATCAGTTACAAATATTCAAAAACTGTTAATGGACAAAGAAAATATGTTGTATAAAGTAACAACTAATTCAGAATCTATTAAACAAGTAAATTATCAAATAGAAAATCAAAAAAAACTATTAATTCAAAGTTTAGATGCAGTTAAACAAAAGTACAGAACAAAATATAAAAGTTTGTTAGAAAAAACATCTGCGTTTAAAGACGAAATGTTTCAAAAGCCAGAAGACGAAATTGAACTTTCTAGATTAAATAGAATTTATTCTATTAGCGAAAAATATTACACATTATTGTTAGAAAAGAAAACAGAATTTTCAATTTCAAAAGCAGGATATGTAACTAAAAATATAATTTTAGAACGTGCAGTGCAACAAGGCAATATTATATCACCAATAAAGAAAAATTCGATTGTAATTAGTTTTATTTTGGCTTTGTTCTTATCTATTTGTTTAGTATTTATTAGATACATTTTACACGACAAAATTTACAATTTAAAAGATATTACGAGTTCGTTAAATACTGATGTTGGCTTATTGGGTATAGTTCCTAAATACAATAAAGAAATTCCAGTATCGCAATTAGTTGTTGATAAAAACCCAAAATCTATAATTAGCGAGGCATTTAGAGCAATTAGAAGTAATTTAAGTTTTATTGATAACACCGAAGATAAAAAAATAATTGCAGTTACTTCATCAATTAGTGGCGAAGGTAAAACGTTTATAGCACTTAACATTGCAGGGATTATAGCATTTACAGGAAAAAAAGTAATATTGTTAGATTTAGATATGCGTAAGCCAAAAGTTCATATAGGTTTTGGTGTAACTAACAATGTTGGAATGAGTACTATTTTAACTAACATGAGTGCTATAAATGAATGTATTCATAAAACAACTTTAGAAAACCTTGAATTTATTACTGCAGGGCCTACACCACCAAACCCATCGGAACTAATAATTGGAAAAAAACTAGACGAAGTGCTAGCAGATTTACATAAAATTTACGATTACATTGTAATTGATAATGCGCCAGTTGGTTTAGTAACCGATGGTATTACTGCAATTCAAAAAGCGAATTATCCAATTTATGTTTTTAGAGCAGGATATTCTAAAAAACAATTTGCTCACATTTTAGATAAATTAAAAAATGAAAATAAAATTTCAAAATTATCTATTGTGTTAAACGATGCTGAAATTAATAAAAGAAATTATGGTTATAATTATGGTTATGGCTACGGTTATGGCTACGGAACCGGATATTACACAGATTAAACATGGAATTAATTAATACCCCAATAAAAAACTTAGTTGTACTTCAACCAAAAGTATTTGCTGATGATAGAGGATATTTTTTTGAAAGTTATAGTAAATCAGCTTTTGAAAAAATAGGTTTAAATTTAAATTTTGTTCAAGATAATCAATCTTTATCTAGCAAAGGCGTTTTAAGAGGTTTGCATTTTCAAAATAATCCTTTTGCGCAAGGTAAATTGGTGCGTGTAATTAAAGGCGCTGTTTATGATGTTGCAGTTGATATAAGGAAAAATTCTTCTACCTATGGAAAATGGTTTGGCATTGAATTAAATGAAGAAAATAAAACAATGATGTATATCCCCGAAGGATTTGCGCATGGTTTTGTAACATTAAAAGACGAAACTATTTTTTCGTATAAATGCACAAATGTTTATGATAAAGCAAGCGAAGATTGTATAATATGGAATGATAAAGATTTAAACATAGATTGGAAAATTGAAAAGCCAATTTTATCAGATAAAGATTTAAAAGGTAAATCGTTTAAAAATTTTATTACTTTGTTTGAGTGATTTCAAATTTTGCAATATACTTAACAATAATTTTTATAGGATGTTTTGCGTTTTCTGTTATTATTAACTTTATTTTATTAAAATTTGCTCAAACACTTGGCGTAAGAGGTAAAGATGTTAATCAAGTGAGATGGAGCCCTACAATTAAACCTTCATTAGGTGGAATAAGTTTTTTTATAATTTTTTTATTTGCATTAATTTTAATTTCTCTATCGCCTATTCAAATTTTAGGTAAGCACATTCAATTAATAGGAATATTTATTTCTATAACGCTCGCTTTTCTTATGGGCTTGGCAGACGATGCTTTTAATACACAACCCTTAGTAAAATTAATAACCCAAATTATTTGCGGACTAATTTTAGTTTTATCTGGCAATGGAATTTTAATTTTTGAAAATGTTTTTTTAAATATTGGCTTAACCATATTATGGGTTGTAACATTAATGAACTCAATAAATATGTTAGATAATATGGATGGAATAAGTACAATTATTAGTTGTGTAATTTGTTCATTTGCAATAATTTTTTCAGTTAGAAGCGGTGAAACAAATTCGATTTTATGTTTTTTAAATATTTGTGTTTTGGCTACTTTAATTGGTTTTTTATTGTTTAATTTTCATCCTTCTAAAATGTTTATGGGCGATACAGGAAGTCAATTTTTAGGTTTGTTTTTGGGTTATACAAGTATTAATTTGTTTTGGAATAATGAAAATGTTACCACTTTAATTAATCCTGTTTTTTTTAACAGTTTATTAATTGCATTAGTATTTTGTATTCCTTTAACAGACACAATAACGGTAATTATTAATAGAATAAAGCAAGGAAAGTCGCCTTTTGTTGGGGGTAAAGACCATACAACACACCATTTATTTTATAAAGGAATAACCGAAAAACGAATTTTTATACTTTTCTTAATAACAACTGTTGTTGCTTGCGTTTTTGCTTACCAAATGGTTTTCCATTTTAATATAATATTGTTGTATTTTGCAATAGTTTATGTTTTAGTAGTTTTTGTAACTTTGTACTTAAATACAATTATAAAAAAGTCTGAAAAATAGTTTTATATTTTACAAATTGCAAAATACCAAAATCACAATCTTTTTTTTTGTTGCATTACTTTGTGTTTTTTTAATTTATATATGGTTTAGAGTTTTTTTTGTTAATCCAGAAAAAAATGAAATAACTTATATAAATAATAACGGTGTAGTTATAGGAATTAGTATTCCTAAAAATTTAAACTTTTGTGGCGAACCCATTCCAAAGGATAATTTAGAAATTAAAAAGAGATTAGAAGAATCATTAACAAATACTAGCAAATGGAAAAACAATTCTGAAATAATTTATGGAAAAGTAAAAAGATGGTTTGGAGTAATTGAGCCAATTATAAAAAAATACAATTTACCCCCAGATATTAAATACATTGCAATTGTAGAAAGTCAACTCTCTAATGTTAAATCTTCAATGGGGGCAACTGGCTTTTGGCAATTGGTAGAAAACTCAGCGCAAAATTATAATTTAGAAATTAATGAATATGTAGATGAAAGATTAGATGTTATAAAATCAACCGAAGCCGCATGTTTACATTTTATAGATGCGCATAAAGAATTTAATAATTGGACATTAGCCGCAGCTGCATACAATAGAGGAATAGGCGGAATATCAAATGCAATAAAAAAACAACAAGTAAATAATTATTACGATTTAAACTTAAATACTGAAACTAAAAAATTTATATATAAAGTACTTGCATATAAAACATTAATAGAATCGCCTCAAAATTTAGGAATTAAAAAAAGACACATTAAATACAAAACAAATTATAAGTTTAAAACATTAAAAATTGATAGCTCGATACACGATTTAAAAGCATTTGCAAAAAAAATAAATTGTCCTTTTACAACTTTTAAAATATTTAACCCTTGGATACTTAAAAATGAATTACCTAATCCTAATAAAAAAGTATATCAAATTAGAATACCTGTTAATTTAAAAGCAGATTATAGTGAATATATTAGAGACTTAATTGGTGAAGATGGAGAGCCTTTAGAAAACAAAGATATTTCTCCAAATATTTTAACAGATACATTAAACATAATATACCACACAGTTGCTGCTAATGAAACTTTGGCTGAAATTACCGAGTTTTATGAACAAAATGAGCAAAAAACACGAGACTTAAATGGGTTTAGCCAAAATTATGAGCCAAAAGTAGGAGAAAGGATAAAGCTGGCTTTTATCAAGAATACTAAAAAATAGTTAAAGTACATATATGATAAACAAATTGTTTTATCTTTACATTACAAAATTTTAATTATGAAAAAAATTATTTATTCAGCCGCTTTAATTATAGCTGCACAATTAACTGTATCTGCTCAAGATCATACAACTGCTCCAAAAGAAGCACCTAAAAAACAAACTAGCTCTTCTTCTACAAGCACAAAACATGAAAGTAGCGAAACAAAAACTACTGGAGATTCTAAAAGTGAAGTTTCAAATGCACCTGCGGCAACTTCTAACACAAACGAAGGAACTGCAACACCAACAAAACGCAAAACAAGAATGGCAGTAAACGAAAAAGGAGTTCCTAAATAGTTTAAAACCCTAAATCATTAATTTTAATGGTTAATAGGGCAATATCATCGGGGAAATCAATCTCCCCTTTAAACTCTTCTATAAAAAATAATAAAGCCTGATTTATAAAATCAGGCTTTGATTTTATATTATTTTTTACAATTTCTTTTACTTGTTCAATAGAAATTGATTCATTAATTGCATTAACTGTATCTGTTAAACCATCTGTGTAGCATAATAAAGTAAATTCAGATGTGTAATTAAAAATTTCAACATTAATATTTTGTAAATTTTCTGTTAGCCCAAGCAAAGTTGTACCATTTATTAATTCTAAAAATTTGTTTTCGTAAAATAGAATAGGGGGGTTGTGTCCTGCATTTATATATGTTAACTGTTGGCTTTTAGTATTTAATTTACCAATAAAAAAAGACAAAAATTTTTCGTTTTTAGCATTGTTAAATACGCGTTTGTTTATTTCTAAAACTATATCTTTTAAATTGTGGGTGTAATTTATTAAGCTGTGTAATGTAGCTTGTACATTGCTCATTAACAATGCAGCCGCAACTCCTTTACCGCTTACATCGGCAATACAAAAAATATATTCATGGTTATTTAATTTTAAAAAATCATAATAATCTCCTCCTACATGTTGATGCGGCAAGTATTTTGCCGAAACTTGTAAAATTTCATTATTTGGTAAATTTTCCGGAAAAAGTAAAGCTTGCATACTTTTAGCAAGTTCAAGTTCTTTATTAATTTGCGCTCGTAAAATGCTTTCTTTATAAAGTTTTTTATTTTCGATAGCAACTACAATTATGTTAGTTAAAGTTTGTACAAAAGGTAGGTGTTTTATTGCAGCACTAAGTTCCAGTTTTTCTTGATTTACATCTCCTAATAAAACATAAGCTAAAGGAATTGTTTTGTGATAAACCGGAATTACAATTTCAAAGTTATTACTTAAATTTCCTTTAGAAAATGTAATAGTTTCAATCTCTTTTATTTCGAGTAACTCAGTATCAAAAGCAATCGTATTAAAATTATTATCTATGCCATATTTTAATAAACAGTGCCAATCGTTATCATTTATAAATAATATTAATTTCCCTACCCCTAATCTTTCTTCTAAAATAGATTGGTAAAGAGATAAGAGTTCTGATGTTGATTTGTTGTTGTTAATTGCTTTAGTAACTTCAAGTAAGGCATTCAATTTTACTTCTTGAATTTTTTTTTGTTGATGTATTTTACCCTCTTCGTTCACTATTATTTTATTTCTTCATAATCAACGTAATCCCCTTCTTTATCAACTCCTTTTTTTATTGCATTTGCATTTGAGTTTTTTTTGTATGGATTTTGAGTAGCTGAAGTATTGTTTTGAGATGAATAAACTTTTTGTTTATTATTTTCAACCGATTTAAAAATTGTAATTAATTTATAGATTAACCAAACAATAATTACTGTCCAAATAATATCTCTCATACAACAAAATTAACTTTAATTTATCACATTTTAAGTAAAATGTAACTTCTTAACATTAATTGTTAGCCAATAAAAGCAAAATTTTTTAAAGTTTATCATTTAACTCCTCCCATTTAGAGAGCTCAACTTCTAATTTTTTCTTTAAATCGTTATATTGATTAAAAAAATTAGTGTTATTTACCAGTTTTTCGTATTCATTTGGATTTGCTAATTGTTCATCGGCTTTTTTAATTTCTGATTCTAAGTTTGAAATTAATTCTTCAACTTTTTTAATTTGATTTTTAATTTGTTTTTGTTCAGCTTCTTTTTCTTTGTTTAAATCTACATTTAAAACAGTTGTTTGTTTATTTTCTTTTACTTGTTTTTTATCTAAATCTAATTCATTTAAACGCTCAACTTTTCTAATTTGCATAAATTCTTCAATGTCACATAAATGTTCTTTAACATTGCCATCTCTAAATTCAAATAATCGATTACAAATTCCTTTCATAAAATCACGATCGTGGCTTACCATTATAACCGTTCCTTCATAATCAATTAATGCGCGTTTTAAAATATCTTTACTTCTAATGTCTAAGTGATTTGTAGGTTCATCTAACAACAATAAATTATAAGGTTCTAATAATAATTTACATAAGGCTAATCGTCCTCTTTCGCCCCCACTTAACACTTGAACTTTTTTATCTATATCATCGCCTCTAAATAAAAATGAACCAAGTAATCCTCTTACTTGTTTCCTAACTTCGCCTACTGCAGCTTCATCTATTGTTTCAAATACTGTTTTTTTAGGGTCTAATTTTTCTTCTTGGTCTTGCTCAAAATACCCCATTAAAACACTATGTCCAAGTTGTAAAGTACCCTCAAAATCAACTTTTTTCGCAATCATTTTCATCATAGTACTTTTACCTTCCCCATTTCGGCCAACTAATCCTATTTTTTCGCCTTTAGTAATTATAAAATTAGCATCTTTAAAAATTCGTTTTTCTCCGTACACTTTACCAGCTCCTTCGGATGTTAAAACTATTTTACCACTATGTGCTGGTGGTGGAAAATGAAATTGAATACTTGTATTATCTACATCATCAACTTCTACAATTTCCATTTTATCTAACTTTTTAATTAACGATTGGGCAAACGCAGCTTTACTAGCTTTAGCTCTATTTTTATCAATTAGAGTTTCGTATTGGTTAATTATTCGTTGTTGATTTTTTGCAGCATTTTCTTGTTGTTCTATCCTTTCGGCTCTTAATTTTAAATAATTACTGTAATTTGTTTTATAATCGTAAGTTTTTTGATTTACAATTTCTATTGTTCTTGTAGTAACGGTATCTAAAAATGTTTTATCGTGGCTAATTAAAACAACAGCACCAGCATAGGTTTCCATAAATTCTTCTAACCAAAAAATTGCTTCAATATCTAAATGATTTGTAGGTTCATCTAATAATAAAATATCAGGTTTTTGTAATAAAAGTTTTGCAAGTTCTATCCTCATTCTCCAACCCCCGCTAAATTCAGCCGTTTGCCTGTTAAAATCTTTTCTTTCAAAGCCTAAGCCTTTTAAAATTTTTTCAATTTCTTCATTTTTATTTCCAGCTCCTATAACATCTAATCTTGTGTAAATTTCAGTTTGGTCTTCAATTAATTTCATGTAAGCATCACTTTCGTAATCTGTTCTGGTTTCTAATTGATGATTAATGTCGTGTAATTTATTTTCTAATTTTTGAATTTCTTCAAAAGCAGTTGCAGTTTCTTCCATAACCGTACGGCCATGTTGGTGTATCATGTCTTGTGGCAAATAACCAATTTTACATTCTTTAGGTATAGAAATTTCACCTTTAGTTGCACTTTGTTCTCCAGCTAATAATTTTAGCATTGTACTTTTGCCTGCTCCATTTTTACCTGCTAAACCTATTCGGTCTTTTGGATTTATTAAAAAAGAAATATTATCAAATAAACTAGTTCCACCAAAGCTTACTGTTACTGCATTAACCGAAATCATAATTTTAAAAATTAGCCCATAAAGATAGTGAAAAAATGTGAGTTTTAGCGCAACTTATTAAGTTTAAGCAATTTCTGATTTTATTTTCGATTTATTTTATGGAATTTGTTTTAAGTGCGCATCTTAATCAAAAAGTAAAGTATGAAAAGCATTAACATAAGTATTCCTAAACCTTGCCACGAAGATTGGGAAAAAATGACTAAAAATGAACAAGGCAAATTTTGTAATTTATGTGCAAAAACGGTTATTGATTTTACCCAAAAATCTATTGAGGAAATTAAATCTATTTTAAATAATAATGCAGGCGCTAAATTATGCGGAAGATTTAAAAATGAGCAATTATCTCCACAAAAAATTTACACCATTGATGTTAATTTATTACCTTTAAATTTATCGTTTAAAAAAGCTGTAAAATTGGCTATTTTAGTAGTGTTTTTTAGTACTTTATTTAGTTGTTCAAACCACAATAACGAAAAAATACTTGGCGAAATTTCTACCGATACTACAGAAATTTTAAATACAAACTTTGATACTTTTAACAAAACTATTCAACCAGAAAATAATAACTTAGGAAACAATAAACAAAATGTAATTTTAACTGGCGATGTTGTTGTTGAAGAAAAAGAATTTACAAAAGGTGAAGTTAGAAAGCTAGATGATAACTCATTTAAAGATTCATTAAATAAAAAATTAGAAGATCCAAAAATTAATGTTAGAATGGGGGCAGTAAGTTGTGAAACTAAAAAAGATTAATTTTTATTTAGAACTTCATTTCTTAATTGTTTGCTTGTTTTAGTGCTCCCATCATGGCTCCAGCCTGGTGGACCAAACACATAGCCAAATTTTTGGAACAAATTACATTTTTTGTGTTTTAAATCCTTAAAAATACTTTGCCATTCGTGAAAAACCATTTTTAAAGGGTGATAGGTATTAATATTTGTAGTTAAGCCATATTTTACAGGCTCCTCATCTAATTCTTTTTGAAATGTACCAAATAGTTTATCCCAAATTATTAGTAACATTCCCATGTTTTTATCAAGGTATTTTATGTTACTGCCATGGTGTACTCTATGGTGCGAAGGAGTTACAAATATGTACTCTAACCAACCTAAATTTTTTATGGTTTGTGTATGAACTAATATTCCGAATATTTGAGTGGCACTGTATGCAAAAGCAATATCAATAGCTTCAAAACCAAATAAAGCTAATGGAATAAAATAGATAAACCTATATAATGGTTGAAAAACAGAAGATCTAAAACCAACAGTTAAATTAAACTCTTCGCTACTATGGTGGGTAACATGAGCTGCCCAAAAAAATCTACAATAATGATCAATTCTATGTAACCAATAATATAAAAAATCTTCGCAAAGTATAAGTGCAACCCAATACAATATTGGTGTAGCAGCTAACGTAAAAAATTTATATTGATAAAAGAAGGTAAGAATATTGAAAACTATTACGCGCACTAATAAATCTAAACCCATATTAAGTGCGGTTAAATAAATATTGGAGAACAAGCCCTTGGTGCTATATAACCCTTTGTTTTTTATGTGCGAATAAAAAAACTCTGCGCCAATAACAATAGCATAAATTGGTGTAGAAATTAAAACTAATAAAAAATCGCGATCCATAATTTTTTACAAAAATAATTAAGCTTTTGTAAATAATAAATAAAAACTTACACCATTTGGTTGATTTTGAAACCATACTTTGCCACCAAAACTTTGCATACTGCTATTAACCATTGCTAAGCCTAATCCACTACCTGTAGTTTTTGTTGTAAAATTAGGTGTAAAAAGTTTTTTACTAACTTCTAATTCAATTTGAGGGCCGTTGTTGAAAATTTCTATTGTTATTGTATTTTCAGTTTCGTTAATCAAATTAACAACTATTTCAGGGTTTTTAGTTTCAATTAGTGCTTGTTTAGCATTTTTAAATATGTTGTTAAACACACGCAAGGCTTGGTCTTTATCTCCATTTACAATAATTGAATTTAAATTAATATTAAGTTTAATTACATTTTCGTGTTGAAAAAGCAGAAGAGAGGAATTTAAAATTTCAATCAAATTAATTTTTTGTAATTGAGTTGATGGTAGTTTTGCAAAATTACTAAATTCAGTGGCTATGTTTGCTAAAGCATCTATTTGTTCGATAATTGATGTACTTGCTTTTGTGAAACGTTCTTTAAAATCAGGTTCATTCCCATTTAATAAATGTTGTAAATATTGTAAATTTAATTTCATTGGTGTTAATGGGTTTTTAATTTCATGTGCCACCTGTTTAGCCATTTCGCGCCATGCATCTTCCCTTTCGCTTTGAGCCAATAAATTTGCACTTTCTTCTAATTTTAATAACATGCTATTATATTCTGTAACTAGTTTACCTAACTCATCATTACTTTCCCAAATTATTTGCTCGTTACTTTTACCAAGTGCTAATTTTGCAATTTGTTGTTGAATAATTCTTAACGGTCGAGTAATGTAACCAGCTAAAATAATTCCTGATAAAATACTTATAACAAACAAAATAACATAAACATTTATTAGTGTACTAATTATCCCCGATAATTCACTTTCTAACTCGTTTTGTTTCGAAAAGTAAGGCAAGTTTAAAAAACCAATAATTTGTTTGTTAGCGTTGTATATAGACGTGTAATAAGATAAGTAATTTAATGTGCCTGCTTTTTCATTAACACAAATACCTGAGTTTTGATTTTTTTGTAATGTTTGATTTGCTTCAAAATTAATTAGGTTAGAAGCTAAGCCAAGTTCATATAACCTTGGCTGACTTGTATTAAACATATTGCCACTTGCATTATATAATGTTACATCTGTATTAAATAAATGGGCATATTCTTTTAACTTTATATTTACTAATTCTTTTTGCACATCGGTAAATAATTCTTCGGGTTTATAAATATTTTGTAACTCATTATTAATTGTAGTTGCTTTTTCTTGTAATTGTTTTATGTTTTCGTTTTCAAATTGCGAAATAACTAATTTAGTTGAGGTAATGCCTACAGCGCCTAAAGCCAATAACACAACCAAAATTATAATGCTTTGTATTCTTCTTGTTAATGAGGGTTGAATAAATTGTTTATTGAAAATTAAATTAAACAAAACATATAAACCAAACGAAATTATTGAAATAAAAATAAATGTATAAGAATTGTAAGTAAAAAAATAGGCCCATCCTTTCTTTTTTTCGCTAATAACAACACAAGTTAAATCTTCTGGGTAAAAAAAGTAATGTGTATAATTGGGATTGTTTTTTGTAAGTGTAATAGAATCTGGCTGCACAAAAGGGTAATTAAAATCGCCTAATCTATTTGTGTTTTGTTTATTGCGATAAATGGCAAAATTAATTTGTTTTTGTTTATTGTTTCTTTGTTGCGATTGGTCTAGAAATAAATCAGGAAAACTGCCTAAATCTTCAAATTGTTTAGGTTCAAGTAAAATATATAATTTATAATCATCTATTAGTAATCTTGCAATATACCTAGCATTTTTCTTATATTTTTCAATAAAATACAGGTTTTCAGCTTGAGTACTATCCGATTGATAATTTATTTGATCTTCAAAAAACCCTTCATTGGTTAAAATGCCTTGAGATACTGATAATAAAGGTGTACAATCTTTATCAAACATACTTAATTCAACATCGTACCTGTTAAAATACCCACCAAAAAAATTTTGTTTTATGTATTGTTGTACAGCAATATCGCTAGAAGGTAAAACTTTAATTAAATTATTTAATTTTTCATCTTTTATTAATTTCGATTCTATTAAGCTAAACTCAATTGGCAAATTTAAATCTTGCCTTTCACTTAATTGGTACGAAATTAATTCGAGTTCTTTATTTTTGCCATTGTTAAGATATAAGTTTATGTAACCCGAAGTGATTAACCCTAAAACAATAAGTAAAATTCCATTACTTATAATTGTATTTTGGTATTTTAATAAATGCAAACTAATTGAAATAACAAAAAGTAGTATTATCCAAATTGTTTGATGCCAATTGGAAGTTGGCGCTACCAACATAATTATTAAAGGTGTTATGGCAACAATTAAAACAAAAACAAAAGTTTGTTTAGTGTTGTTATTTAAAATTAGTTTACTTGTTAAATTTATTAAGTAGATGTTACTTATACCAATTAGTGTTATGCTTAGTAATGCTATTAATACTTCTATTTTTAAAGAAAATATATTTAAAAAATCAAAGGATAAAGTAGAGTTGGTAATTAAGCTTTTTAATAAATAATTTAATTCTATAACATTTAAAGAAAGTAACGATAGTAAAAAAATACTCTTAAAAATTAAACTTAGTCGATTAACAATAAACCTAAATAATACACTTAATAAGAGTAAACTAAAAGCATTAGTTAACACATCAAACAAATAATAATTAAATATGTTATTGGCATCGCTATATATTTTTACATCGCAAAAACTACTTTGTTTTATAAATGGTAAAATATCTAAATAATTAATTAACTTAAAAGCAGCTAAAACAATAAAAAACAATAAAACATTAAGCATTTTATAACTACGATTAATGTTATAGAGTAATTGAAAAAGTATTAAAATAAAACTTAATAAATACAAAATAGTAATCCAATTTATGAAAGTAAGGCTACAATGGTAATGGTTAGGCCCCTTTAAAGAAAAAACAATTTTATTATCAAATTTTACATTATTTTGAGTATTAAATTCAAAAACAAAATTTAAATCGTTTGGTATTTGAAGCCAATTAACAAATTCATTTTTTACATAATTATTTTGAATAGAATAATTAGATTTTATTAAAATTAAACTTAAAACGGTTAGTTGTTTTTGTTTTATTTTTTTAAATAAATAATGCCCACCATTAAGTTGTATTATACCAGAATTAGCTTTATTTTGATATGCTAAATAAACTCCAATAGTTGTATTACCATACCATTTTATTAGACTATCGTTTCTAAATAAATAAAGCGCATAATCTTGTTTTGGTGAAAAAATAAAATCTTTTGGAGAGTTTAACAGCGTTTCGCTTTGAACGGTTAAATCATCATTAACTTCTTGTATAAGTTCAGTGGCTTGATTAGCAATTAACTGTATGGGTTTTCGCTGTATAAAATAAGCACAATTAATGCCAACTAATAGCATTAAACCTAATAATAAAAAACGATTATTTTTTAATAGTTGAATTGTAATAGAACTAAGTTTACAAAATAACTAATTTTAGGATATTTTAAGCAATAAAATTATGAAAATTGACGTTTTTTGTAAGTATTTAATTTGTATTTTGCATAGTTTTTAATAAAGGATATTTATAGTATGACACAAGACGCTAAAACAGCTAAACAACCCACTTTTCCTGAGCTAACAGAAAAGTTTAAGTATTTTGGTTTTTTAAACCAAAAAATTGCAATGGTAATTATTGCCATTGTTGGATTTAGCTTTTATATAGGTTCAATTGATAATGAGTACGCCTTAGATGACGGTATTATTATTCATCAAAACGACCATGTTATAAAAGGTGTTGCTGGTATTGGTGGCATTTTAACAAAAGATGCTTACGAAAGTTTTTACCGAAGAATGTGTGCTACAGATCAATTAGCCGGTGGTCGTTACCGCCCATTATCTGTGGTAAGTTTTGCTATTGAACAAGAATTTATTAATCCTTACAGAACTGGTTTGTATCAACAAGTGCAAGATTTAAATGGCAATGGGTTACTCGATAAAGATATGGTTGCTTACACTTCGCCATGCGGAAGACCCGAAAAAAATTACGAATACAACGATTTTGTTGATAAAAACAATAATGGTATGGCTGAAGGGAATGAGTGTTACAACTGTTGGGATTTAAACAAAGACTTTGTAAATCAAACTGAAGAAGATTTAAATGTTGACGGAATACACAACGAAGTTGATTGCCAAGTTTATGGAGCTAAAATGCGCCATTTTAATAACATTTGGACTTACGCCTTAGGCTGTGTGTTTTTATATTTAGTTTTTGCTCGATATTTTTTTCGTAATCAACAAGATTTAGCTTTTTTAGCAGGCTTACTATTTACAATGCACCCTATACATAGCGAAGCCATTGCAAATGTTAAATCGCGCGACGAAATTTTCTCACTCATTTTCGTTTCATTAACCTTTTTATATTCTTTTAAATACATCGAAACTAAAAAAGTACTGGATTTAGTATTGGCTTCGGTTATGTTTTTATTAGCCTTGTTATCTAAAGAGTACGCTATAATGTTATTAATATTAGTGCCATTAGCACTTTACACATTTAACGACAACCAATCTATTTACGATAATTACATGAATACAACTTTTATGAAAAAAATATTTGCAGCAGTTTATATTGGTATAGCAGTTGCGTTTATTCATAAAGGAATTGTAAACCCTTTATTAGGAAGTGAAAATGGAAGCAAATTAATTACTCGTTTTGCCAGTTTAATAATATGGATTGCCGGTACTTATGCCGCATTTGGTTACATTGATAAAAAACACACAAAACTCAAAGCATTTAAATTTGATAAAGATATAATTGCAATTTTAGTAATTATAGGTGGTTTTGTTTTTTGTGCTGGATTAATGCTGTTTTTAAAATATAAAATAGATACAAGTACTAACCCAGAGGCTGCAAAATCGAAAACATTTTGGTTATTCCCGTTTTTATATGTAGTTATAATGATGCTTGGAATTAACCGCACAATGAAAGAAAATAAATTTATTAACTTAATGAGTTGGTATGGGTTTATAATGTTATTTTATTTAGGAATGCGTTTGGTTGCTGTTAAATTAAAACCAGGTGTGCCAGATACAGAAATTTTAAATAACCCATATTTATTAGCTAATGAGCAAGAGCGTTTTTGTACAAAGGCTTATGTATTAATGAAGTATTTAATTTTACAAATTTTCCCTCATCCTTTATCTTCTGATTATTCATATAATACAATTCATTACCGTCATTTTACCGATTGGGATTTCATTTTATCGTTTTTAATTCATATAGGCATGTTGTTTTATGGAATTCATTTAGCAATAAAACGTCACATTATTGGATTCTGTATTATTACTTACATTTTATTTGCATTATTAATTGGTAACGTTTTAATGGATGTAGGTGCAACAATGGGCGAGCGTTTAATTTTCCATTCAAACATTGGCTTTTGTATTGCAATGGCTTATTTTATTTTAAAAGGATTTGATAAACTTAAAGCATTATCATTTTCGGTTAAAAGAGCTGTGTTAGTATTATTGGTTTTAATTATAGGTGTTGGTTATGGCTTTAAGTGTTGGGAGCGTAGTTTAGATTGGAAAAATGACGTTACATTATTTTTAAAAGATGTAAAAACAATGCCACACTCTGTATTAGTTTTAGGTAATGCAGGTGCACGTTGGGTAGATTTGGCTGATACAAAAGAAGTAACCGGCGTGGCATTACAAGGCCAAGAAAACAAACCTTTTAACGATTACAATGGAACTTTAAAAATTACAGATGATGATTTAAAAAAATACAATACAAAAAATAAACGCGAAGCTGCTCTTTATAAAGGGATTGATTTCTTAAAACATGCTATTGAATTACATCCGCGCTATGTTAATGGTTATTTAAATTTAGGATTAGCACATTTTAAATTGAAAAAAGATTTTGAAGCCTTATACTATTGGAAAAATGCTGAGCGTCTTTATCCTAATAACCCATATTTAAGAAGTTACTATACAGTTTACTCTAACGATTTAAAAAACAGAGGTGCTTTAGCTTTTAACCGTGGCAGAATGGATAGCGCAGCTTATTTTTATAATATGGGCACAATATTAGATCCAAATAATGCAGAAGCTTGGTACAATATGGGTGGTGCATTTTTTAATATTGGTCGTATTCCTCAAGCTAAATTTTGTTGGGAACGTGCTTTACAAATTAATCCAAATTATCAAGAGGTTAGAAGAGTAATGCCAATGCTACAACAAGCATTAGCAACAATGGCACAACAAACTAATGTTGTTCCGCAACCAATTCAAAAATAAAATTTAATTTATGTGTTTGTGAGTTTATAGTTTTTATAAACTCACAAACAATTTTTTTGATTCCTTTTGAAAGAAGTTTAACAATAATTTTTTTTAATTAGTCGTCCCTCAGATAATCTATAAGTATTGACATTACAAGTCTTGTTGAAAAAATAGGGCATAAAAAAATATCGAAAAATTAAAAAATATAATTTTTTGAGGATCGACTAATTACCTAACCTTTTTAAAAATTTAGCAACAGCAATGGCTCTATGGCTTAAACTATTTTTTGTTTCTAAGCTCAATTCAGCAAAAGTACTTCTGTAACCTTGTGGTATAAACAATGGATCGTAACCAAAACCATTAATTCCTTTTGGTTCATAAGCAATTGTTCCATTAACAATACCTTCAAAATATTCTGTTTTTTGATTTATAAAACATAATACAGTTTTAAATGTTGCTTGTCGTTTTGTACATTTTTTTAAATCAGTAAGTAATTTAATATTATTTAAATGATCGTTTTTTGGTAAACCAGCATAAATTGCGCTATTAACACCAGGTTTGCCATTTAAAGCTTTTACTTCAAGTCCGCTATCATCAGAAAGTACAGCATAATTTAACTTTTGCTCATTTAATTTTTTTAAAACATAATTAGCTTTTAAAAAAGCATTTTCTTCTAAGGTACTGCCTGTTTCAGGTATTTCTTCAGTAATTCCTACTTCGGCTAAACTAATTAATTGCACAGATGAAGGCAATAATTTTTTTAGCTCTATAATTTTATTTTTATTAGCTGTTGCTAAAACTATTTTCATGTTTTAAATAATTTTTAATATAAGGTTAAGTCTTTTGAGCATTTTAACCAACCCGTTAAACTTACTCTATCTTTATTACAAATTAAAACTTCGTGTTCAATAAAACTTTCAAAAATCACTATTGTGCCCGCTTTTGGCTCAATTTTAAGCGTTTTATTATCCAAATAAATTACTAATTCACCTCCATCTTCATCTCCCCAATTTTCATTTAAATAAGTAATAATTGTAATTTTTCTTTCAGATGAATTATTAAAAGCATCTTTATGTTTCTTATAAAAATCTCCTTTATTATAAACAGCAAAATGAAATTCGTTAGAATTAAGTCCTAAAAAGCATTTTCTATTTAATTGAATTGTTAATTCATTAATAAAACCGAAAAAAAACGCTAAAGTATTTTCATTATTGTCTAACCATACAATTTTATCCGATCGAATGTCGGTATTAATAGTTTTTAAATTATTGTTGCCAATAGATGCTTTTTTAATATTATCTTTTTTTTGGTTAAACGAATCTATTAATGAAGAAATTTCATCTTTTGAAAAAAAATCAGGCGTTATGCTATAACCATTTGAATAAACCTCATTAATTATTTTTTCAATCATATTCATTAGTTGCTAAGATACAAAAACAATTATCTTTGCACTTTTTAAATTGTCAACTTTACAAATAAATAGTAGCCCAAAGTATTTGCTAAAATTAGCATGGCCTGTTATGTTAACACAAATGGGACATATTTTAACCAATATGGTAGATACTATTTTTTTAGGTCAAATTAGTTCAACACATCAAGCCGCGGGTCTTTTAGCTGCTAGTTTATACACATTAGTTTTGGTTTTTGCTATTGGTGTAAGTTATGTTTTAACACCATTAGTTTCGAGCGCAGATTTTGAGAAAAATGATTTAAAAAAAGCATCATTATTTAAAAATTCGTTGGTTTTAAATTTTATAGTTTCAATTTTAAGTTTTGTTGTTTTATATTTTTCGTCGGGTTTATTAAATTATATGCAACAACCTAACGAAGTGGTAATTTTAGCAGAGCCTTTTTATAATGTGTTAATTTTTTCAATGATTCCAGTTTCAATATTTTTTACATGTAAACAATATTGCGAAGGATTAAGCCTTACATTACCTGCTCTTTATATAAGTGTTGCCGGAAATTTAATTAACGTTGTTTTAAATTATTGTTTAATTTATGGTGTTTCTTTTTTTCCTGAGCTTGGTTATATGGGCTCAGCTTGGGCTTCTTTTATAGCACGCTTATTTATGGGTGTATCATTTTTAATTTACATATTTTATTCGCCACTTACTAATTCTATTAAACATGTATATAAACAAGTAAAAATAAATTATATAGATTTAATTCGTCTTTTAAAAAACGGTTTAAATTCAGGAGCACAATTTACTTTTGAAGTTGCAGCTTTTGTAATAGCTGGCTTAATGGCAGGTACATTTGGTAAAGAGGTAATTGATGCGCATGGAATTGCTTTACATTTAGCTGCATTTACTTATATGTTTGGTAATGGAATTGCAAGTGCATCAACAATTGTTACAGGTAATTACATGGCAGAAAAAAATTGGTTACAAATTAAGAATACAGTAAACTCTTCAACAAAAGTTATTTTATTAGGAATGGGAATTTGTGCTTTAATTTTTGTGTTTGCTAATAAATATTTGCCTTTATGTTTTACTCAAAATATTGAAATCGTTTTAATTACATCAAAACTTCTAATAATAGCGGCAATGTTTCAATTATTTGACGGTTTACAAGTTGTATTTATAGGAATATTACGAGGTGTTGAGGATTTTAAATATCCTACAGTAATAACATTATTGGGGTACTGGCTCTTAGCACTACCATTAGCGTATATTTTTGCTTTCGTTTTTAATTTAACTGTTTATGGTATTTGGTATGCGTTACTAATAAGTTTAATTTTTGTAGCTTTAACATTGTATTTTAGAATAAGTGTTTTAATTAAAAGAAACTTAACAGTAAAATGAAGGGATTTCAACTTTTAGTTTTGTCGATTTTAAGCGGTTTACTGCTTGGTTTAAGTTGGTATTTTAATTTAAGTTTTGTTGCTTTTTTTGCATTTATTCCTTTATTGTTAATTGAGGAAAATTTATCCCAAAATAAACTTCAGATTAAACGAATTAAATTGAAGTTGTTTTTTTATTCGTTTATAACATTTTTAATATGGAATTTAATTGTAACCTGGTGGGTTGTAAATGCTTCGTTTGGTGGGGCTTTAATGGCTTTTTTTGTAAATAGTTTACTTATGGCATTTGTGTTTTTAATTTATCATTCAATTAAAAACAAATTAAATACTGTTTGGGTTTTTTTACCCATTTATTTAGCTTGGGAATACATACATACGCTTTGGGATATTAGTTGGACATGGCTTACACTTGGTAATGTATTTGCTTATCACACTAATTGGATACAATGGTATGAATTAACAGGCGTAAGTGGAGGTAGTTTATGGGTATTAAGTGTAAATGTTTTTTGTTTTCAATTATTAAAAAATTATAAAATAAATTCAATTCTTTCTAAACAATTATTACAATTTGCAAGTTTAATAATTATCCCAATAATTTTATCTTATGCTATTTTGTTTATTAGAGTTTCTAATTTAAATACTACTGTTGCTAAAGAAGAATGTGTTATAGTTCAGCCTAATTTAGACCCATACAACGAAAAATTTTACACAGAATTTAACACACAATTTTTAAATATGTTAAGCCAAGTAAGAGGAAAAATTAATTTAAACACAAAATATTTATTATTACCAGAAACATTTATGATTAATGATATGGATGAAACACATATCGAATCATACGAAGAAATTAGATGGTTTAAAGACAGTTTATTAAAATATTTTCCGCAATTAAATATTATAACAGGAGCAAGCACATATAAATTTTATAATTCTAAATTAGATGCAAGTTTAACAGCCAGGTTTGACGAAAGAAATAATGCTTATTACGACATGTTTAATACAGCATTATTAATTAATACCAAAGGTATTCAGGTTTACCATAAATCTAAATTAGTTCCTGGTGTAGAAAAAATGCCATTCCCCTTAATTTTAAAACCTTTAGAAAAATTAGCAATTAATTTACAAGGTACTGTTGGTAGCTTAGGTGTACAAAATGATAGAAGTAATTTAATATGTAATAACAATGTTAGTATTGCTCCTGTAATATGTTATGAAAGTGTTTACGGCGATTATGTAACTGGTTATGTAAAAAATGGTGCAACTATTTTAGCAATAATAACAAATGATGGCTGGTGGGGTAACACTCCAGGATATAAACAGCATTTAAATTATGCCAGATTGCGAGCTATTGAAACACGAAAACAAATAATGAGAAGCGCAAACACAGGTATTTCAGCTAAAATTGATGAATTTGGTACTGTTTTAAATGCAACAGAATATGAAAAAAATGCTGTAATTGTTACAGGTGTAACTTCAAACACAATAAAAACATTTTTTGTAAAATTTGGCGATATAATTTCATATTCAAGTGTAATATTTACAATTTGTCTTTTAGTGTTACAATTTTACTTAAAGCTAAAAATTAAAAAAGCCGTTAAAATTACACTGTCCCAAAAAAGTTAGACACTTATTGTTTGGAATTCCACTCAATAACTTTAAATTTACCTAAGGTGTTTCGCTTTTCTTTTGTCTTGATACAAAAGAAACAAACCTGCCTGCAGCAGGCAGTAAATCAAGACTTCATAAAATTTTGCTAAAATTAAGTTTAATTTTGCTGACGGTGCTAAGCGCTGCGCGAGATGCAACGCCCCGCCTTCGCACAAGCCTACGCTTAAAATCAATCTTAATTTTATAACGCTAAATTTTATGAGGCCGTTCGTTGTCATCGTTCAATTACTATTTTTTTGTTTAAGGTTCCATATTCTGTTTTAATTTGCAGTGTATAAACTCCGTTTGGTAATTCTTTGGTAGTTATTGTAGCAGTGTTGTTTTTAAATTCTAATTTTTCT
>Ga0209460_1000505_pt1 | contig 35147 bp, 31 predicted proteins | sample EBPBio132013_DNA_FD_185868 | JGI IMG/M metagenome (GOLD analysis project Ga0209460, IMG submission 185868) | Wastewater treatment Type I Accumulibacter community from EBPR Bioreactor in Madison, WI, USA - Reactor 2_5/13/2013_ DNA (SPAdes)... | ecosystem: Engineered > Bioreactor > EBPR >... | reverse complement strand
TGTTTCATACCAATGGTCTCCTGAGGAATACCGTTTGCTCGATACCTCACAGTATCCCACTTGAACCATTGGTTTCCCGTCTTTTTCTCCTTATTTGCACAAATTTGTCGCGCTTGACAGAGTGATACAAATGTTCTAAAATAGAATTTACTTCGTGTCCTTTTGAAATGATGCTTCACTGGCAAATATGGCACACCATCGACCTTTGCCATTGCTGCCTTTGCTGCCAATTGTGCCAACTGACAATACCGACACTGACGACATTACCGCCAATTGAGGGAGAAACACACATCCCATCGCTGACAATAGCGACAATTCCGACACAAAATGCTTTTGTATGGGGCTAAAAGCTAATTTTCACTGTGAAATTGAAGAATGTGAAGAAATTTGAGAATGTTCGGCAATTCGCTCTCTCACAGCCGCCGTCAAAATGCTGTTGTAACAACAGCATCAACAGCATCAACTGCAATAGTTTCGACATTTTGAACTTTTGTAACTTTGTTTGGAGCAAATCGCTAAAAGCCAATTGGCGCACTTGGCGACTCGCATTTGCATTGAACTGTCAACTGTCAACTGACAACTGACAACTGACAACTGATAACTGACAACTGACAACTGTCAACTGAATTGGCGCTCCGCCGCCGCCGCCGCCACAAAACCCTTGGCGATTTGTATGGCCTTTAACTGTTGACTGTTGACTGTTACCTGTTGACTGTTCCCTGTTGACTGTTCCCTGTTGACTGTTGACTGTTACCTGTTGACTATTACCTGTTACCTGTTCCCTGTTGACTGTTCACTACCCACAAAACAAAACGAGCGCTCGCGCACCCGTCTTGTTTCTGCCTTCTCGATCAGCGAATGACTGCACTTGGGTTTCACCATTGGCAAACCCCTTTGTGTCTTTGAGCCTTTGCGCCTCTGTGTTAAAAATCTTACTCAGCCAAACCCGCCGTGATCGACTCGATCTTCTGCATCACTTCATCGGTCAACTGTGGTACGACCTTGATCGCTTCCATGTTTTCCTTCACCTGCTCCACCTTCGACGCGCCGGTGATCACGGTACTGACGTGCGGGTTCTTGAGGCACCACGCAATCGCCATCCGCGACATGCTTGTACCGAGTTCGTCGGCCACCTTGCCCAACTGGCGGACGGCTTCCAAGCGCGGCTTGCCCGCCTCGCCCGTAATCATTTCCTTCAGCCATTCGTAACCCGGCAGGTTGACGCGCGAGTCGGCAGGGATGCCGTCGTTGTACTTGCCAGTCAGCAAGCCGGAAGCCAGCGGCGACCAGATCGTCGTGCCGAGTCCGACCGCATCCGGGTTATAAAGCTCGGCGTATTCCTGCTCGACGCGGTTGCGGTGGAAAATGTGGTACTGCGGTTGATCCATCGTCGGGGGGATGAGATCGTACTGGCGGGCGACTTCATACGCCTTCTCGATGTCCTGCGCCGACCATTCGGATGTCCCCCAATAGAAGACCTTCCCACGCAGGATGAGTTCGGTCATGCCGCGCACAATTTCTTCCATCGGCACTTCAGGGTCGGGGCGATGGCAGAAATACAGGTCAAGGTATTCCACCTGCAAACGTTCGAGGGCTTGGTCACAGGCTTCGACAAGGTGCTTGCGGCTGAGTCCCATCTGTGTCGGCTTGGGGTTTTCCTTCGCGCCCCACATCACCTTACTGGAAACAATGTAGCTGTCGCGCTCCCAGCCGAGCTTCTTGAGCGCTTCACCCATCACAATTTCCGACTTGCCCTTGTTATAGACCTCGGCGTTATCGAAGAAGTTCACACCTGCGTCATAAGCCGCAGCCATGCAGTTGACCGCGAGATCAACATCCACTTGGCTGCCGAACGTCACCCACGAGCCAAACGAAAGCTCGCTCACCTTCAAACCGGATTTACCTAAGCGGCGGTATTCCATATGAGTCTCCCTATTTTTCAAATCATTTTTCCCTAGACACTATAACAGATTGCCGTGAGTCCAACGAACCATTTTGGCGTTAATCGGTCTGTACCGATTTGCAGAAAGTGAGGCGGATACGGACAATTAAGCTGTTATCCATCTGGTGAAGGGATGCGAGTCATGCTGCTGGGTCGCGAAAACCAACCCCGACAACACACGTTCACGCTGCACCTCAACGATATTCACGAATTATTCGCGCCGATCCAGCATGACCCGTTTCACCCACACTACCGCATGAACTCCGGCCTTGATGAGATTGCGAGCGATCTCAAGAGCGCCCGAAGCTCAGGCCGCAACGTCAAGCTGCACATTGTTATCGTTTTACCCCCAAGTGATGTCAATAAGGCCGAACTTCAACAGGCAGCGCAGGTGGCTATAGCGCGTTACTGCGAGGTACGTATCCAACGCCAGCGGCTCGAATATGAGACGCGGCGGCACAATGTCCTTCACAGCTTACAAATCGGGCTGGGGATTTTGGCGGCATCGCTGGGGTTAGCGACGGTGGTTACCAATTCGCCCCATCTTTCGGACGGCGTGCGTAACCTGCTTTCCAACGCCCTGAGCATCTTCGGCTCGGTAGCGCTGTGGTCGCCGACGGATGCGTTCTTATTCGGGCTGCGACCGCTGGCAATCGAACTGCGGACGTATGAGGTTATCTGCGCCAGCACGTTTGAGATACAATTCGCGCCACCCAATCATTCCATCTAGACGAAAGAAAAACGCCATGCGCTACCACTTCACCGACCTGAACAGCACCTACAGCATCGTCGCCCGTGACCCGCAAACTGGACAGTTGGGCGTGGCGGTACAAACGCACCAGATGAGCGTCGGCGACGGTGTGCCGTGGCTGCTGCCGGGGGTCGGGGCGATTGCCACCCAGTCCCTAACCAACCGCAGCTTCGGGCCGATGGGGTTGAAGATGCTGCAAGCGGGAGTCGAAGCCAGCCGCGTCATCCAAGCGCTGGTCGCCTCAGACGCGGGTGAGAGCCGTCGTCAGGTAGCCGTCATCGACGCACAGGGGCGAGCCGCCGCGCATACCGGCAGCGGCTGTATCACCGAAGCGGGACACCACATCGGCGAGGAATACAGCGTGCAAGCCAATATGATGACGCGGAACACGGTGATCGCGGCGATGACCAATGCCTACGAAAGCACCAGCGGCGACCTCGCCCAACGGATGCTGGCGGCGTTACAAGCCGCGCAGGACGAGGACGGCGACATTCGCGGCTCGCAGTCGGCGGCGCTGGTGGTTGTGCCGGGTGACCGGAATGAACCGGAATGGAAGCGCGATTACAGCCTGCGGGTAGATGAACACGCTGCACCCGTCACCGAACTAGCACGGCTCGTCCGCAACCGCCGCGCCCAACTGATCGACCAAGAAGGCCACACGCTGCTGGAAGCGGGTGATAAAGCAGGGGCGCTCGCCAAGTGGGCAGAAGCCCGCGCCCTCGCGCCGGAGCAAGAAGAACTCGCCTACTGGCAAGCCATCACGCTGGCGGATGCACCGGCTGATGTGCAGGGGGCAGCCGCCATTTTACGCCCGATGTTGGCGAATGACCCGCGCCGCGCGGAGTGGGTGGAACTCATTCACCGGCTGCAAGCCTGTGGGTTGATCGAACGGGCGGGTGCCGGGGCGGAACTGATCCACCTATTGATATAAACACTGAGACCCTATTTGCAGGATGGAAAAGGCGGGAAATCCTCGTCTTGTACTTGGTGTTCGCCTTGATACATTGATCTCGTTGTTGCTTAACCAAAAAACAATCTGTAATTATAGCAACCATTAAGATTTCTCACCTACACAAAAACTTCACACTCCGTTCAAGGTTTATTCTATATCATAAATTTATGACGGAATCCGATTATATGTTGCCACTGGGCTTTTATGACCAACCGCAACTCCTGTTGACTCTCATTTACAAGGATATATCCTATGGCGGCTACCGCGTCACCCCCGTTGAGCACTCAGCGCTTAATATCATTTAAGAAAATTTGGCAGGGATTAACCCAACCATCAGAGAAGGTGCCTGAGGAAAATCGGCAGCAAGTATCCATCTTAGCATCGATTCTCTTGGTTTTTCTGCCAATAGGCATACTCGTTAGCATCATCGGCCCCATCAACCAAATTTTTACTGGTCAATCCGTTCAGGCCATCCAAACCAGCAATTGGGTAGGCATATTGGGTATCATTGTTGCCTACATTTTCAGTCGTACTCAACACTACAAATTTGGAGCCTATTTAGTCATCTTAGTACCCATTTTTGCCATTGCTGCGATTTCTTTTACCAGTCAAACGCCTACCTTAACCTCAGCAACGATCTATTTAACATTAAGCATTATCCTCAGCAGTTTGCTCCTAGACGCACGTACAACGGTCGTTACGGGGATCATTATTTCCGTATTTCTAATTATAGATCATACACGTCCAGCCAACAGCGAAGATCGATTATGGTGGGCAATACTGATGTTCATGGTGCTCGCCACAAGCATTTTGGCAGTGGTGAGTAACATCCGCGATGCGTACATGCGATCACTCGAAACAGCGCGGAAACAGCTTCAAGACCAAATCGTAGTGATTGACCAAGCCCGCGAACGCGCCGAACAGTCTGACCAAGTGAAGTCGGCCTTCCTCGCCAGCATGAGCCACGAACTGCGTACCCCGTTGAACGCGGTGATTAACTTCACCCGTTTCGTGATCGACGGCGATACCGGCCCCGTGACCGAGCAGCAAACCGAGCTGCTGACGGAAGTGGTCGGCAGCGCCAAGCACCTGCTGAACCTGATTAACGACGTACTGGATATGTCGAAGATCGAAGCCGGTTCGCTCAACCTGTTTATCGAGGATGACGTGAATATGACCAGCCTCGTCAACAGCGCGGTTACGACCGGACGCGGTTTGTTGATAGGCAAATCGACGCAACTGCAAGCCAATATACCCGAAAATCTGCCGCTGATCCGCGCCGACCGCCAGCGCATCCTGCAAATCTTGCTCAACATCATTTCGAACGCCTGCAAGTTTACCGACGAAGGTAGTGTCAACGTTCAGGTGCGGCAGCAGGCGGATGAGGTTCTCATTTCGATTTCGGACACCGGGCCGGGAATCGCGAAAGAAGATCAAGCGATGGTGTTTGAAGCCTTCAAGCAAACCAAGACCGGCTTGCGGCAGGGTGGCGGTACAGGTTTGGGGATGCCCATCGCCAAGAACCTCGCCGAAGCACACGGTGGACGCTTGTGGCTGGAGAGTGAGCAAGGCAAGGGGGCAACGTTCCATGTGGCGCTGCCGATTAAATCTGAGACATTAGTGCCGATGACGGCCTAGGGGGAAGTATGACGACTAAACAACCGGCTATTCTATACGTAGAAGATGACCCGCAGAGCCGCAAGCTCATGAGTATGCTGCTCAAGGGGCGTATGAAGCTGCCGCATGTGACGATCCTTGAGGACAGCGAGAATTTCCAAGCGCATGTGGAAGCGCTCGACCCGAAGCCCGATCTTATCCTGCTGGATATTCACATGAAGCCCTTGAACGGCTTCGAAATGCTCACCCTGCTGCGCGAATATGAGTGGGTACAAAATACGCCCATCGTGGCACTAACGGCCAGCGTGATGAGTGAGGAAGTACAGCGCTTACGCAGCATCGGTTTCGATGGCTGCCTCGCGAAGCCGATTGACCTGCAAACCTTCCCTGAGACGCTGGAGCGTATTCTGGACGGCGAAATCATCTGGCGCATTATTAGCTAAAGAACGGGAAATTATTCATGATTCTCAAAGACAAACGCATTTTCATTGTCGAAGATAATATGCAGAACCGCCTGATCTTCCAGATGGCGCTGATTCGGCAGGGTGCATCGGTCGATTTTGAGCGCTGGGGGCGCGACACGCTGTATCATCTCCAAAACATGTCACATATCGACCTCATCATCCTCGATTTAATGTTGGCTGATGGTATATCCGGCCTCGACCTCTTCGACCAAATCCGCCAGGTGCCGAAGTACAGCGCCTTACCGATTATCGCCGTTTCCGCGATGGATCCCTCGATTGCCATTCCCAAAACGCGGGCAAAAGGCTTTTCCGGTTTCATTGCCAAGCCCATCGACAATATCCTGTTTCCAAAGCAGCTTGTATCCATTCTCAACGGAGAAAAGGTTTGGTCGGTCGGCGAACGCACATTGTAGCCGAACCTTTTACCGACCACGCACCGATTACCATTATTCACTACGGAGAAACCCATGAGCCACCATGCTCTCGTTATTGATGACAACGCCCAGAACCGCAAGGTACTCATTCAACTGCTCACTAAGCAGGGGGTCACGGCGACTGAAATCCATGACCCGCGCAAACTCGAAGCGGCCTTACCAACACTGGGCGCGGTGGATGTGGTTTTCCTCGACTTAGAAATGCCGGGGTTGGATGGCTATGATGTGAAGAACCTGCTGCGGTCGCACTTCGCCGATACGCCGATCATTGCCTACACAGTGCATGTTAGCGAAATGAATGTGGTGAAGCAGCGGGGGTTTGACGGCTTTTTGGGCAAGCCAGTTGATACCAGCCGCTTTCCCGATCAGCTTGCGCGTATCCTCAACCGGCAGCCGGTATGGGATCGGACGTAACAGCACACTTCGGCCTTTAGGTGTCAAGTTAAGACATAGAACTGCCGGATGCGCTGTCTCGCGTCCCTACATCCATTGGTGTTTTCGTAAGGACAGCAGACAGGCTATCCGCTGCTTATCTCCTTAGAACGCTTATCCTGACTGGGGATGAGGCACGTCGCATCCCTAAAATCAGCCCGTTAGTTTGCCTCGGTCGCCTTTTCGAGGCGCTCGCGGTAGGCGGGAACTTCAATCATCGGCGGGCGCTGCTGGTCGCTGATGTCCACGATGTCCAGCGCGAAACGTTCCGGCTCATGCACGATCAACTTCATGCTGCGGTTGGCTTTGTCGAGCATTTCGGTGCCGAAGCGCCCTTCCAAGCGGGCGATAAACACCTGCAAGATGGCGAACGACATTTTGCTGAGGTCAACCAACGGCTGATTGTAGTGGATACGCACTTCAAGGTCGGATTGGGCGATGGCCTCCAAGCCGAACTGTTCCAGAATGTCCAGCAGCAAGCCAGTTTCCACGCCGTAGCCGCTAAAGAACGGCACGCGCTCCAACGCCTCTCGCCGCCCCGCGTATTCGCCGGATAGCGGCTGAATGATGCCCGACAGCTCAGGATAGAACAGGTTGAGCAGCGGACGCGCCACCAGTTCCGTCACACGACCACCGCCGAAACTTTCGATCTTCTCACCCACCTTAATCGGGCGTTGATAAAAGCCTTTGACGTACTGCACCTCTGGACGGCGCAGCAGCGGGCCGAGCAAGCCATAGGCGAAATGCGGCTGAATGTTGGTGATGTCGGTATCGACCCACGCGATGATGTCACCCTTGAGGACATGCAGGCTTTTCCACAACGCCTCGCCCTTGCCGCGATAGGTTCCCATCTCCGGCAGAATATCGGGGTGGCGGTAAACGGGGATATGCAGCGACTCGGCGATTTCGACGGTGCGGTCGGTCGAATTGCTGTCGATCAGCACCATTTCGTCGATCAGCGGAATTTCATCCATCAAGGCCGATTTCAGCGTTTGGATGACGTTACCAATAGTGTCTTCCTCATTGAGGGCGGGTAAGCCAATGCTGATGGTGACCCCCTGCTTTTCCTTCAGCGCCATCAGGGCTTTGAGGTCAGCAAATTCGCTGTGGTGAAAGGTACTTTCGGCGAACCAGCGATCCACTTTGGTCGAAAGTGATTCCTCGACCACCAGCGGCCACGTCGGTTGGTGGAAAGACAGCGCTTCCGGTCGCAGAGCGCGTACCACGACTAGGGAGCTTTGCGTTTTCGAGTCTACATCGTTCATGAAGCGTGACGATGGGCTGGCAGTGGTGTGCGGTTTGTGGAAACTCGCACCCATCACAATTGACCGATGCCCCACCGATTCGCGGATGATGCCTTCACCAATGGAAGTATTCGCGGTCACGGTACGGGTGATACGCGGGTCGGAAAGCATCGGGCGCAGGTTGGTCGTCTGCCCCTGATCGGTGACGTGGAACAGGGTGATGGACTCATTTTCCGCCAACGTTTTCGCCACATGCAAACCGAGCGAGGCATTCGGGCCACCGCGCAGGGAGAGCAGTACCGGCCCTTTGTGCTGCCACGGCTTGCCATGCACCAGCACTAGGTCGCAGGGTGCGAACTGAAGCATATCGTCGGTGGACATATTGCCGGTAAGGGCTTCCGCGCCGCTCCACTGCACCAGCAGCAGGTCAACATTGGCCTGATTAATGTCGTTGATGAGGCGCGACATCGGTTTGTAATCGACGACAACCGAACTCGACTGCGGCGTGGGCAAGTTCGGGTCATTGGCAATCGCTTCCAACACGTCGCGCCATTCCCGTGCGAGGTTTGTCCCTTCACTCAAAGACTTTTCTTCGGGAACGGTCAGTAAGCCGCGCACTTCAATATTGTCGTGGGGATAGGCCATTTGCGAGGCCAGATTCACCCACGCGGACAAATCACTATGGTCGGACAATGCCAAAAGCACCCGATACGGTCTAGCTGCCATAGATTACTCCTCGATCAGTGGTATCAACGACTTCTGAATGATGGTTTCCCACCGATACTGCTGACGCACGCGGACGCGCAGGCGGTACGTGGATGATGTGTTTAAGGTGGCGACGATTTGCGCGGCGATGGCTTCCGGCGAATCCCGCAGCGGGTCAAAGTAGACGGCCTCATCACCACCGGATTGGCGCAGCGGTGGCAGGTCGGAGCAAAACACGGGAATACCGCTCAAGCCCGCTTCCAACACTGGAATGCCGAAGCCCTCTTGGGTACTGGGGAAGCATAACGCATCCGCCAACCGATAACAATCCGCGATGGTGTCGTCATCGAGTTCCAGCGGGGATTGCGGGTCGGGGCCTTCGCGATACAGGAAATGTGCCGCCGCATCCAAACCGAGTTCTGCCCGCAGTTGGAGGAGTTGGCTGAGGTAGGCGTGGTTGCTGGGGTTATGCGGCCCCGGTGGCCCCGTCACCACGAGGCGGAAATCCTTGCCTGACTGCTGGCGTACGGCAGCCAGCACCCGCAGCCCCAACTCGATATTTTTACGGCGGGTGAGGCGAGCGGGCAGCAGTAAGATACCGTCGGCATCCATCAGGTGCAGCTTTTCGACGAGCTGTGAAGTCGTGGCTGTCCACTTTAAGAACTGCGCTGGATCAACCCCACCGGTAATCACGGTCACTTGCTCCGGCGGCACACCGAGCAAGTCGGCTAATTCCTGCTGGCGCATCACCGAAACGGTCGCGTAACGTGCGTCCGGCCACACCTGCCGCAGCTTATCCCACGGTTCGCCCGGGTGAAGCTCGGCCTGATACTGGGGGTTTGTCCATGCGAGGTCGTGGCAGTAGGCGACGAGACGCATACCGCTGCGTTCCACATAAGCGGCAAGCGCGGCGGTCAGCGGCAGGTTCTTGTGCAGTGTCGGGATGTTATGGGCGATGCACACCTCGATGCCTTCAAGCGCGGTTTCCAGCGCAGCCGCGATCTGCTTCACCAGCGCGTGATAAGCGTCTGTCACCTGTCCTTGCGCCAGTTCTTTTTGAACGGCGAGAATATCGGGGTGCGATGAACTCAACAGCGGGTTGATGACCGTTTTGACCTGCGGGTCAAAATCCCCGCCCACGCCGCTAACGACGACCACACCATAACCCATCCCCGCGAGGATACGCGCTTGATGAGCGATGGTGACTTCCACACCACCGATACCCGGCGGACTGGCATAATGCATAATCGCGATTTGCTTCAAATAGCCCTCATCAGATGATAAATTCTGAACGTAAAGCGTAACCTACCACACTTGAAACGCTGGCTCAACAGCCAGTTGGGGGATTTTCCCTAAAACAAGGCAGGGATATGAGCAGATTCTCACCTTCTTTTTCTTGCGGTGGGGGTTTATCTGTTAAAATGCACGGCGCATCAGCCCAACCAACCGGAATGCCCTATGACCGCTGCTCTTAACACGCCCATCTCCGACAACACCCCCCGACAACCGCCGCTGTGGTCACAATTGATTCCATACCTCGGCATGGCTGCGATAGCCATATTGGTATGGCTGCCCTTCAGCTTTAAAACAACCGGATTGCTCGAAGAACTGGGGGCGACCGAGATGATGGACAGCGGCGCACAGCTTTTTTTCATCACACCGTATACCAGCGATTTGGGGCAGGTGCGTTCCCGCCCGCTGCAATGGTTCCCGACGGCGGTGGCACATGCGCTCGACCCGAACTCCTACGTGATCTACAACATTTTTATCATGCTGTTCACCGTCGGCAAGATGGTGGCGGTGTACTGGCTGATCCTCAAATTTCTGCCGGGGAAAAGACTGCTGGCGTTCGTCACCGGTGTGCTGTTCGTGCTGTATCCGGCGGACACGGGATTATTCTCGATCCGAATCATTCACGGTCACTTCTCGGTGATGGCCTATCTGTTTGCCGTGTATTTCCTCATCCGGTTATGGGAAGCACAGGGCAGCAAGCGCTGGCTGGCGCTGGCCGGTATGGTCGTCGCGATGGCCTTTACGGTGTGGCAGTATCAAATCGCGCTGGCAGCGTGTTTCGTCACCCCGATTGTCCTGCTGTACTTCACGCGCCCGAACAAACGCTTTTTTATCACGGCGGGGGCATGGTACGGCACGCTGGCGCTGCTGCTGGCTTATTCGCTGTGGGCGGCGTGGCAGTCAACGACCTCTAGCTATGAAGGGGCGCTGCTGCCAGAAGGTATTAGTCTCCAATTTATCGGGCAGATGGTGTATGCGCTGGTGGTCGGTTATGGGCGGCAGGTCAGCGGCTGGGCGGGAGCTTTTAATAAGCTGGACTATCTCGCCTACTACGGCGTATACGTACTGGTTGGCATGGTCATTGTGGCTGTAGTGGGCTGGTGGCTTATCCGCCAGCGCCGCGAGACAGAGGCAGCAAGTGTCTCGTGGCAGCGGTACACCCTGCTGTGGCTGGGCGGCGTGGCGTTCTTCGCGGTGGGGGTGGCTACGTTCATCCCCATTCCAAGCCGCCAGTTACAGGAATTCCGCATCTACCTGCTGGCGCTGCTGGGTTCGGCGTGGGTGTTGGCACTGAGCCTGTACTTCATCAGCCGCCTCGCGCGGCAGTACGCGAATGTGCTGTTCGTGGTTTTGACGCTGCCCTTCGCTGGTTTGGCACTGGTGAATGCCATGCAGCAGCAGCAGTACTACACGAATTATTCGCTTGAACAGCAGAGCATCGTGCAGCAGGTTATCGCCCAACTACCCGCCTACAAACCCGGAACGCAAATCGTGCTGCTCGATGAAGCGGGTTTGCTGGATGACCTGTATGTTTACTACTACGGTATCTACTGGCGGACGGCCCTGCGCTATAGCTACAGCGACAGCAGCTTGAATGCCTATTACTGCCCACCGGAGGGCGGGACAAGCACGCTTTCGGCGGCCTGTACACTCGAACCAACCGATGTGCAGGTCAGTAATTACGAGCCGTGGTCGCTGGCGATCACCACACCGGTGGATTCAACCGTCAGCTACCGCAATGCGATGCTCTTTCGGACGACGGCTGACCGGCAGGTGCATTTGCTGACGGCGCAAGAAGCACGAACCGCTTACAACATCGAAGGTTATGACCCGCAGCCGTTGATTGTGCAAGCTGACCCGCCCTACCGCGCCGCAACGTTGTTCTCGTGCCAACCGGCCCTAAGCTGCTACCGGCCAGCGCCACCTGTGAGTGCGCTCGATCTTGACCTCACAGGGGATATTGGCAGTGGTTGGCGTGAGGCTGAACCGAAGCAGGACAGAACGGGCGTATTCCGCTGGTCGACTAAGCCCGTCACGACGATTGAACTCAACCTGAATATTGACCGTGACCTACAGCTCGAATTTCATGTTTTGGCGTGGATGGTGGACGACACGACGATGGATGATCTGAAACTCTTGGTCAATGAGGATGCGCTGCCGCTGACAGTGACGCGCGACGAGAGCGGCGGGCGACTCTACAGTACCGTCATCCCGCGTGATACACTCGCGAAACAAGGGGCGGCGACAGCCATCGTATTGACACTCGACCACATATCCCCAGTGCCGGACGCGCCAGCAAACGTTCGACTCGGTTTCGCGCTGGATGGGCTGCATATCCGGCCTGCAAATTAGTCTTTTCAGCAACAAGGTCAAATCGTTTCATGACAACCGCTTTCGAGACATCTGAACACAGAAACCAACCACGCTGGTGGTCACGTCTGCTGCCCTATGCGGGTATGCTGGTGATCGCGCTGCTGCTGTGGCTGCCGTTCGGCTTCAAGACAACGGGGTTGATCGAAGAAGTCGGCATCAACGAAGTCCTTGATAACGGCATCCAACTTTTCTTTATCACACCGGATTCCCTGCTGGCGCTGGTACGGACGCGCCCGTTGCAAATCTTCCCATTCGCGCTGGCGTATACCATTGACCCTAATTCCTACTTTGGCTACAACCTGCTGATGTTCCTGTTCCTGTTTGGCAAAATGGTGGTCACTTACTGGCTCGTCCTCAAATTTTTACCGGGAAAGAAAACGCTTGCCTTTGTCACCGGTGTGTTGTTCGCCATCTATCCAGCCGATTCGGGGTTATTCGCCTTCCGTGTAATCGCGGCGCACTTCGCGGTCGTGTCGTACCTATTCGCGGTCTATTTCATGCTGGCGTTCTGGGAGCAGCATAGGTGGCGGCAGTGGCTAGCCCTATTGGGTATGGCAGCCGCGCTCATGTTTAGCATCTGGCAGTATCAAATCGCGCTGGCGGCCTGTTTGGTCACGCCAATTGTGCTGCTGTACTTCACTCGCCCCAACAAACGTTTCTTTGTCACGGCAGGGGCATGGTACGGCATTATCGCTCTGCTGCTGGCTTACGCATTCTGGGCATTAGGGCAGTCCGCCACCACCAGCCACGAAGCGGATATGCTGCCCTCCAGCATCACCCCCGACTCCATCGGTCAAATGCTCTACGCGCTGGGCATTGGTTATCAACGGCAGTTCACCGGTTGGACAGCGGCACTCGGCAAACTCCCTTACCTCACCTACTATGGGGGTTATATCGCTGCTGGCTTGCTGGTGATTGTGCTGGTGGGTTACGGGCTGCTGCGCCAACGGCGGCATGAGAGCGGCGAGAACACGGTACCGGCATGGCGCTATGCCGTATTGTGGTTGGGGGGCATCGCTTTCTTCGCGGTGGGTGTCGCTACGTTTATCCCGATCCCCAGCCGCCAGTTGCAAAACTTCCGCATTTATCTCGTCGCCATGCTCGGTTCAGCGTGGGTGTTGGCGCTGACACTCTATTTCCTCAGCCGCTTCGCCCGCCGCTACCGGGATGTACTCTTTATCGTTCTTGCGCTGCCTTTCATCGGTTTAGCCCTGCTGAACGCGATGCAGCAGCAGCAGATGTACGTGAATTACTCCCTACAACAGCAAAATATCTTGCAGCAGGTGATTGCCCAGGCACCGCAGATCACCCCGGATACGGTCATGGTGATCGACGACAACGCCGGTCTGATGAACAACGAAAACGTCTTTTACTATGGCACCTATTGGAGTACACTCATCCGCTATCTCTACAAAAATCCAACCATGCGGGTTTTTTACTGTCCTCCCGAAGGCGGCACAATCGTTCCGGCAGGTGCGTGCCAATTCGAACCGTCTTTCCTCATCGCATCCATCATCACGCCGGATGGCACGGGCGCAGCACCGCGAACCGACATCACCATTCCTTATGATAAGCTGTTGATCTTTAGAACCGAAGCCGATGGACGCACCGCTCTCCTGACCACGGAAGCAGTGCAGGCACGCTGGCAGATCAGCGGCTATAACCCGGATGCCCTCATCACGCAGGGCGACCCGCCCTACCGTGCCACGACCCTATTCTCGTGCGAACCGGCCCTAAGCTGCTACCGGCCTGCGCCACCTGTAAGTGCGCTTGACCTTGATTTACGGCAGGAAATCGGTACCCATTGGCGATCATTTGAACAAGCCGCCCACGACGACAACGTATTCCGCTGGTCAACGCATCCTCAAGCGACGATCAACCTTAACCTGAATACGGATCGCGATCTGCGGTTGGAGTTTCATGTATTGGCGTGGGTGGTGGATGATATGACGATGGACGGCCTCACACTTTCGGTCAATGGGGATGAACTGCCGCTGACGGTGACGCGCGATGAGGGTGGAGGGCGGCTCTACAGCACCGTCATCCCACAGGCGACACTCGCAAAACAGGGCGAATCGTCGGTGATACGCTTAACACTTGACCATGTGGCAGAAATACCGGGTGCAGTCGATGTCCGGCTGGGTTTCGCGCTCGATGGGCTGCGTATTCGTCCGGTGGATTAACGAACGGCGATACCGGTTGCGAGGGTAATAGTGTCGGTCGTTGCGCTGACTGGCACACGCTGGCCGGTCGCCGCGTCATATAACCCGACGATGAGCGAGGCGGTCGCGGTGCTGGCATCAGCATGGAAGTTCACGGTATGGGTGTCGACGAGGTATTCGCCACCACGCCAACCAGTCGTCGGGCGGCTGCCACCGGCGGGCAGCGAGTCACTTTGCGCCAGCACACGCCCATCATCCGCCACCAACTGCACGAACACGGTGTAACTGATGGCTGTCGGCAGCTCGGCTTGCCAGATCAAGTCGAGAGTGAAGGGTTGGCTGCGGTCGCCCATATCGCCGCTGACGGTGTACCCGACCAGCGTGCCGATGGCCGGAACAACCGTGTTTACAGCGGTGTCGTAGGGGGGTGCTTCGTACAGAGCGGGGATGCTCTCAACGGTGATACTGGCTAACGGTGTGCCATCGGCGAACTGAAGGCTTGCGCTGCCCGACCCCGCATCCAACGGGATTTGCACCCGCCGCCAGTCGAGCGTGATCGAGTCGCGATTTGGGACATCCGGCGCGTTTATCCCAACCTGCCATGTGCCGTCCTCCGCGACTAACTGCAAGTTCGGCAGTTGGCCTTCGCCGCGCCACAACAGGGCAAGGTTCACCGTGTCGCCGTTGCGGTAAGTGCTGTCCTGTAGGTTGTGGGCAAGCAGCGCTAGGCGCATATCCGGCACGGCAATATCCACCTGAACCGGTAAATCGGTACTGCGGTTGACAGCTTCCCAATCCGAGCCGGACGAGCGTGAGAAAGACAGCACCACATCACCGCGCGTTTGCCCATCCGGCAGCGTCAGGCTGTAACCGGCGGGCTGCGCCACTTCGTCATATACCCGCACCGAGAGCGTGTAATCCCCGGCTGGCGCACCATACGGCAGCCGCAGCAGTGCGTAAGCGGTCAGCACGGTACCAGCGGGAAGGCTGGAACTGAGGCGCTGTACACGGTCGGCGAAAATCGCGTCGGTTTGGGCAATTGGCTGCCCGAAAGTGTTCCGCACCACGACCGCTGCTTTCAAATCAACGGTTGTCGGCTGCGTCAGCGTCAGTTGTATCGGTAAACAGATGGCACGGTCGGCGGGCGCTGGGCGAATATCCCCAACGGCTGTGATAGCCGCCATACTCAGGCTGGCTTCGAACGGCACGAGCGCGGGTGGATTTAGTGCAGGGGCGCGAAATAACACGTCCGTCATACCATAAACGTCGAAGCGTTCCGGCTCGTTCACCGTGCCATCGCCCAACAAGCAGCCCATCATTCCGCGATAATCCGCCCGCTGCGTGTACCAGACGTTCAGCGCGACATCGCCGGAGGTGGGCAGCAGGGGCAACACCGCGTCGAGGTCTGCACCTTCCGGCAAGGTGATGCGCTCCGCTTGAACGCCCAGCCGATCCCAGTAGTAGGCCAGCTCATAACGGTCGGCGTACGACCACATGAGTACGCTGTCGGCGGCGGTCAGGTGGTCGGCGTAATAGCGTACCATCCCGCGTGCGTCGTCATGCTGGTAAGCGGGATTGGTGGTCGTGAAGTGAAGGGCAGCGGCGAAGGCAAGGCCGAACAACACCACGCCGACACCTGCCAGATATGATGGCAGCCGTGCCAGCCCACCGCCCATGACCACCAGCAGCAGCGGGGCGATCATCACCAGATAGCGCCCGTGTACTTCGTTACCGAGCAAACTCAAGGCCAGCCACAGCCCGCCCGTGAGCAAGATGACGTGCAGCACCAACCAACGCGCGTTCGCTTTCCGCCACGGGATCAGCAAGACAGCCAGCCCGAAGGCCAGCGCCGAGAAACCGACGAGCAGTGGTTCGCGCCCAACCATCGCCCACGTGCCTGTCCATAGGGATTGCCACAAACGTCCGAGCGATTCCAGCGTCAGCGGCGTAGTGCTGTTCAAGGCGCTGTTGGCTTCGGTGAGGTTCAGGAAGCGGTTGATAAAGTACGGCAGCCATAGCAGCCCGACGATGGCCTGACTGACGAACCATAAGGCCAAAGTACTGAGGACTGAGGGCTGAGGGCTGAGGATTAGTAGTGATTGACGATTTGCATCTTTTAACGTGTTACTTGAAACTTGTAATTTGCTACTCATCACGGCTGCGAGTGTGACGGCGTTCAGCCACAGGGCGACCACGGGGCCAGTGTTGTGGGCATACAACATCGCTAATTCCCCGGCGCACAGCAGCAGCCACCCCCGCCAGCCGCGCCAACTCGCCGCCAACAGGTGATGCCAAGCCAGCGCACACAGCAGCACCAGTACCGCCAGCAGGGTATACATACGTGCTTCTTGCCCCGCCCACCACATTAGAGGCGAAACGACCAACAGCAGCGCCGCCAGCAAACCCGCGTGGGGCGTAAACAATCGACGTGCCAGTTGATAGGCCAGCGACACCGCTGCCATGCCAAAGGCCAGTGACACCCAGCGCAGCGCGAGTTCACTGTCGCCTATTCCACGAGCCACAATATGCACGATGACATAGTAAAGCGGCGGATTGGTCTTATCGGAGTTAATCGCGGACTGCAACGTTGGTTGGATGGCAGAATAGGCCGACCAGCCCTCGTCAAACCAGATGCTTTGTGACTGAATATGATAAAGACCGACCGCGAAAACGATCAGTAGAATTATTATTACAAAGTAAGGGATATTATTACGCACACGCATAGATAAAGCCTAGCATGGGCAAGGTGCAAAATCAACCTTGCCGCGTAAATTTGAACGCCCGATACTTGCGTGAACTATTCATAAGACAGTAGAATATGCACAATTAATCTTGGATAAACATTAGAGAAATTTGTCCTTTATGTCCGATCAACCAAAACCGAATCAGCCAGCGAGTCCGCCTCCGGCGCAGCAGCCCTCAGTGCCGAAGGACGCGCAGCCTGCCGCTGATAAAGCATCCGCACCGCCACCGGCAAGCAGTGAGGCCAAACCCGCGCCCCCTGCCGCAGCGAAAGTGGATGCCAGCACTCAACCCAAAGCGGACGTGAAGCCAGATGCCGCACCCACTGTACCGAGCACCAATGCTCCTGTGCCAGCGCCTACTGTGCCGTCAACGAATGCGCCGTCGCAGCCTGCCGCGCCAACCGTGCCAGCAACCAGCGCAGCAGCGCCGACCGTGCCGTCAACGAATGCGCCGTCACAGCCTGCCGCGCCGACCGTACCATCAACCAGCGCCGCAGCGCCGACCGTGCCGTCAACGAATGCGCCGTCACAGCCTGCCGCGCCGACCGTGCCAGCAACCAGCGCACCACGCGACATCAGCGATGACCCGACTCTGCCAGCAAAACCATCGGTTGCGTCTTCAACGACAGCCGTTGTGAAACCACCATCTGATAAAGAAGACACTATTCCACCGGGCAGCGGCAGCAAGGTTACGCAGCGTTTCAATGAACCCAGCCCTGCCACCGGTGTGCCTGCCGGTACGATCTGCCCGAGCTGCGGACACCGTAACCGCCCCGGTACGCTGATTTGCGATAACTGCGGGACGAACCTTGTCGGTGGTGTAAAGTCGGCGGTCGGCACGCGCGATCTGGTCAGCGCGACGGAAGCGGCTGCGACGGCGAGTACATCCTTGTTGACCGAAGCCCAGCAAAGCGCGGTGGAGTCGGCAGGCGGCTCATCCTTCACCGACGACATGGTGCTGCGGATTGAGATTGAAGGCGGCGCGACCCCGATGCTGGTTTACCCCAAGCAGGAGATTATTCTTGGACGGCGTGACCCGAACACGGGTACCCTGCCGGATGTCGATATGACCGCTTACTCCGGCTACCGAATGGGTGTCAGCCGTACACATGCTTCGATCCGCTTGCAGGATAAGCAGTTGAACCTCTCCGACCGTGGCAGCAGCAACGGCACGTTCCTAAACGGCACACGCCTCGTTGCCCACCGTCCGTACCCGCTGAAGGATGGTGACGAAATCCGCCTCGGTCAGATGGTGCTGAAGATTTACTTTCAGTCCAATAAGAACCGGAAGTAGCTGTAGACTACGCGAATCAAAAGGGCGAAGGTTTAACCTCCGCCCTTTTTTATTGCTCTCGCTTACACCGTCAGGACGATCTTGCCGCGCCGCAGGGTACGCGATTCCGCAAACGCATGGGCGCGATTAGCCTCGGACAATGGAAATGTATTACTCACCGTCGTGCGGAGTTCACCATTCGCGATCAGCTTGGCGATATGGTCAAGGTGGCGCTCGACCGGACGCACAAGAATGGAGGTCGCGGCTACGCCGTACTGTTCGGCGAGCTTCTCATCCGGCTTTCCGGCAATCGACACCAAACGCCCACCATGTTTCAGAACTTTAAAGGAACGGTTGAGCAAATCACCACCGACACAGTTCATCACAAGGTCAATCGACTCGACGGCTTCTTCAAACGGCGTGGTGGAATAATCAACGGCTTCATTCGCACCCAACTCGTGAATAAAATCCATGTTGGCGGTCGAACCCGTGCCGATGACATAAGCGCCTACCCACTTGGCAATTTGTACCGCCAGATGCCCGACACCACCCGCCGCACCCTGCACCAGCACCCGTTCGCCGCGCTGCAAGTTACCCGTCTCGAACAGCGCTTGCCATGCGGTCAGGGCTGCCAGCGGGTAAGCGGCTGCCTCGATGTGGGTAATGTTTTCCGGTTTCAACGCCAATTCGTGCTGGGGAACGGCTGCATACTCGGCGTAGGCCGCACCCACATCAGGGAAACGCGCCATGCCAAACACCGCATTCCCAACCTTATACATATCCGCGCCTTCACCCAGTTCCACCACCTCGCCGGATAAATCCCAACCGATGATGAGTGGGAAAGGATGGCTGCCATAACGGCTGCCCATGCCACTGCCCGCACGGGTTTTCCAATCGACGGGGTTAATCCCTGCGCCGTGTACTTTTACCAGCACTTCGCCCGCTTGCGGTACGGGGCGCGGGGCATCTTCATAAACCAGCACATTCGGGTCACCGTATTGGTGAATACGGACGGCTTTCATCATATCTACCATCGTATGAACTCGCTTTCAACTACATGATCCTCACTTGAACTCATTATATGAGGCTTAGGGGTCAACCCGCGTTGGGTAATCAGGCGTGGCGACCTTGTTCAGCCCTAACAGCATATTCAACTGCGAAGCGTGACCGTGTACATGGCGCATATTGTAGATGAGCAGTTCGAGGAAGCTGCACGCGCCCCAGCCGAACACACAATGCCGATCTGCAATCTCATCGGTCAGGCTATCAATCGTTGCCTTACAGGTGGCGCGTCCCGCTTTGATGTAGCCGAGGACTTCCGCTTTGGTGTAGGCGCGTTCAGGGATCGGGCCGTACTGATCCTGTTCGATTAAGGCAAAGGGTGGCGGTGGTAAATAGCCTTCTTCCGCGCCCGTTAGGTAGAGATTCAGCCAGAATGCCGAGTGATAGGCCACGTACCAAAATTGGGCGAGTTCGGGCGGTTTATCATCCGTATTCCACAGCGAAGCGTGCCAGAGCGAATCGGGACACGCTTCTATAGTGTTCACTAGATAATCAATTGAAGCGCCAAACTGCTGCCAGATGCTGGTTTTGAGGTTGTTATCCAATTGAATATCCTTTTTGGCTGCGCGTGTGATGGAAAACGGGATGAGGGCGCACAGCCATACGCCCGAACGAGGTGTTAACCGGATTAGCGCACGAGTTCCGGTGCTTTGCGCTTGAGGTGTTCGAGGCCGATGGCGGCACGACGCACCCGCTCGATACCGCAGTTGATAGCGGCTGCTTCCAAATGCTTACCCGAAGGATAGAGGGCGGGTGTGTTGCGGAGGCCAAATTTGAGATAGACAGGGGCGGCAACCCGCACGATGTCGGCAATATCGTGGTGACGGATAAACCCGCCGACATCATCCGGTGCTTCGACGTAGAAGTCGATCCACGCGGCGGTCGCAGCGCGGATTTCGGCCAGTTCGTTGATGGAAAGGTCGGATGGCACGTTCAGCGAATTCGCGCCCAACTGCCCCAGCACTGCCGCCGTCGCGGGGTTACTCGGCGCACTGAGAACCGACACTTTGATGATGAAGTCCGCCGGAATGAGTCCCTGTTTGCGCTTCTGGTCAAGAATGGCGAGCAGGCCGAGGTCAGCAACCAGAACGCTGTGGCAGCCGAACGCAATGGCGCGGTCGATGTCCTCCAGCGCGTGCGAAAGCTGACGCGCACCCCGCAGCGCCCCTTTAAGCGCCCCACCGTTAGAGGCAAGGGCGGCAGCGCCAATATCGAACGAGCCGCGCGGCCCGACAAACAGGCAGCACTCGACGTTACGGGCGGCACACTGCGCGACCATATCGGTGATTTCCGCATCGGTAAGCAGTTGAATACCGCTGCCCTGCGAGATTCGGTCAATCGGTACGCCGTAGCGGTCAGCTTCGGCAAAGACAGCCGCAAGAACGGCAGGGCCTTCGACACTGGGGATTTCCAGCTTCCACCGCAGTCCATCAGGGAAGGTTTGGTTGGAAGTTGGAACGTTTAATACATACGGAACATCAGGGACGATTACGTCAGTCATCGCGCATTATTCCTTCGTAGGCGGTCGGCAACAATGCGGATACTATAGCGCGGGATGGAGGAAATGAAAATTGCCCCATCCGCATGACTTTGACCATGCGATTGGGGCGTTATTCGCTAGTGCGCGGTTTGGTGCTGGCTAAAGTATTGGCGTACTTTGGCGGTGATTTGAGCGTCACTGAGCTTTTCGGCAGGTTCTACGGCAAGGATTTTAGCCGTTAGCTTGTGCTTTTCGAGGTGCTTTTGTAGTTCGATCTTCGCCTCGGCTGGCCCCATAATGTAGACGGCTTCCGCGTCATGCAGATGAGTTGTGACATCCGTATAAAAGCGTGTAAGCTGGTCATCGAGTTTGCGGTCACGCCGATCTTCAGCGTTGTCGTCATTGGAATTGGGATCATGGGTTTCGGACGCGCCAGAGAAACGGACACGCTTTTCAAACTCGGACTCGATATGTTGAACGGTGGCTTCCTGACCATTGAGCGTAACGACGACTGCATGTCGATGATCAATCCATAAGCCGACTTCTGTTTTCATAAATCGCTCCTTTGTTTGTGGTTTGCGATAGCTATTCAGGTTTGTATACCTATAACTCACCCGAATATGCCTATAGAATAGACTTACCGGCAGCGGCTTTGAGTTAACCGATCATGAAAGTTGCGTAACAATCTGGTGGCTGATGTCCAATTTGCCTGTCATTTATCCTCAGCGCTATAGTTAGCCCATTGAACACCAACGGGAGCATACGCCCATGATGAACACCGAAGAATACTCGGCACTGCCCGCCGTTGAACCGGATGCGATCTTTCGCTATGGAGAGGATGAGAACCAGTTCGTGGATTTGTATGTGCCGCAGGGTGAAGGGCTGCATCCGGTGGTGGTGCTGGTACACGGCGGCTGCTGGCGAGCGATGTATGGGGCGAAACCGTTGGGCGGTATCTGCCGTGCGTTGAACACAGTGGGTATCGCGGTGTGGAATGTGGAGTACCGGCGTGATGGGAACGGCGGTGGGTATCCCCAAACACTACTGGATGTGGCACGCGCGGCGGACTTATTGGAAAAAGCGGCGGTTGAATATCCTCTCGATTTGGCGCGGGTGATTAGCATGGGGCATTCAGCGGGAGGGCAGTTGGCGCTGTGGTTGGCGGGGCGCAGACGGCTTTCCCCCAATAGTCCAATTTATTCTGCCGATCCCTTACCTGTACATGGTGTCGTGTGCCTAGCCGGGGTTATCGACCTTGTGAACGCGGTCGCACAGGGGTTATGCGGCGAGACGCTGCCACAGGTGATGGGGGGACTACCGGCGGATGTGCCTGACCATTACCGCGATGCTTCACCGATGGCACTGCTGCCGTTGGGTGTTCGGCAGATTCATGTGGTCGGAGACGCGGATACCGGTATCCTTGCGAACGTTCAACCGTATATCGAGGCGGCAGAAGCGGCGGGTGATAATGTACGACTCACGATTGTGCCTGAGGCAGGACATTTTGAGATTGTGGTCGCTGGAACAGCGGCTTGGCAAGCAGTTCAGTCAGCCGTTCTAGCATTGTTCGAATGACTTTTCTAATCCCCCAACATTACGGGTAATTTTGCGCTTTATGCTGGTGTATAGTATTCTCATTGCTAATTACTTATCTGGGATTAAGGAAAGACCTAAAAAACAGCAATTCGCATTAAATCTTAAGTTTTATTTACAAAATCAGACAATACAATATTAATTGTTAGGTACGGTGTAAGTTAGATTGAAGGCTAGAATGGCAACAAAAACACTGGTCACGGTCAATTGGCAAGGGCGCGAGTATATCACTGTTGAAGAAGCCGCTTGGTTCCTTGACCAACCCCGGAATACGGTCTTGAACTGTGTTTTTCTGGAACACATTGAGGCGTGCCAGATTAACGGCGAGATCATGGTTGACCTCAAGAGTGTGAAGGTCTATCAACAGCGGCTGCCGCGCATCGGTAAGGCTAATATCATTAAGAAGGCACGACCCGATGAAGCCCAACCAGAACACCGTTTTCTGAGGGATGTACTAAAAATCGTTACCGGCTAGACCCGCGTCATCACAATTCAGAATTCACAAAAGCCTGAGCCGTTCATGGTACAGGCTTTTTTGTTGCGTTAACGGGCCAAACCCGCGACCAGTAAATCGAGGGCGAGGCGTGGCTCGATGCGTCCGGTTTTCATGCGGATGTCGTTATCCAGTAAGGCGCGGTAGACCTGCTCCAACTGCGGCAGGGTGAAGGCGCGGGCTTGCTGTGCCATTTTTTTGGCGACGTACGGGTTCATTTTGAGCGCTTCGCCCATCTGATTGGGGTAGCCACCGCCGACCAGAAATTCCTTCGCAGTCAAAAGTAAACGGAACTGGCGCACGATCATGCCATAGATTTTGAAGGGGTCGTTGTCTTTTTCCATCAACAGCCGGTGCAGCATTTTTAGGGCTTCACCCCCTCGCCCTTCCGCCAGCGAATCGACCATTTTGAAGATTTCAGCCTCAGCCACGTAAGGCGTAAGCAGCGCGACATCTTCTTCGGTGATGGGGCGAGCGCCGTCGATATAGCTTACCAGCTTAATCAGTTCGTTGTCGGCACGGCGCAGGTCGTTGCCGATGACGCTGGCGAGGGCAGCGGCGGCCTGCGGTTGTATCTCGGCGGCGTAGGTATCTTTGGCGCGGCGGAGTATCCAACCGGTGCTGTCGCTGGGGGCGGCGAAGGCTTTCTCATAGCCGTTTTCGAGTTCACGCGCCAGCTTGACCAGCTTGTTACTATCGCTCAGGGTTTGGCGTTCGATAAAGACGAGCCGCGCCCATTCCGGCAGCGTGGGTAAGGCGGTAACAAATTGTTCGACCGCTTTTTTCCCCGTTTCACCCGCGCCCTTACGGGTAATCCACGCGATCATGCCTTTGACGATGACCAGACGCTTATCCGAGAGGAACGGGTAGGAACAAACAGCGTTGATAACCTCGGCGGCGCTGGTGGACGCACCCTCGAACTCACTGGTGTTCAGGCCGTTGTCGTCGCCCATGCGGGAACGCAGCGTATTGACTTCCTGCTCAAGGCTGAAATCATCATCACCGTGCAGGATGTAAAAGGTTTTGGGCGCTTTAGCAGCCATATTTAACCCTGTTGCAAGCCTTTAAAGAGGCGTTCGTGTTCGGTACGGAGGCAGATATTCTGGGCGAAGTTCAAGCCAGCGCCGAGCGCCAGCAAACGGGCATCGTCATTTTCGACACCCAACTGTCCCCAGACGGTTTTCGCGCCGATGTCGATGGCTTCCCGCACAACATTGGGGAAGGCATCCGAACGGCGAAACACATCGACAATATCCACTTTTTCGGGAATATCCTTGAGCGACTCGTAGACCGCTTCGCCATCAATGTTATCGACATTCGGGTTGACGTTGTAGACGGTGAAGCCTTCTTTGATCAGATACTCGCCGACCTGATAGCTGGTGTAGTAGTGGTCATCCGAGCGGCCAACGATGGCGATCACGGGCGAGTGCAGGATGGTTTCGCGGCGGGCGTGTTCGTCTTTGTTGAGGTCGTGTGCCATAGGGTTAGTCCTTTGGATTATCAGCGTGTCGATAAGTGAATTAGCTTTCCTTGTGCTTCTAACTCAGTAAGCAGCCGTTGAGATTCGGCAGCATCCGACCGCATCTTTGTGTCCATATCCGTTTTGTGCTGATAATAATAGGCGAGTGCAGCATATACCTGTCCCATATCAAGCGCAAAATTGACCGCAAGTTCTTCGGGCAATAAGCCGCGATAAATATGACTGGCAACCACATCAATTACACGAATGGAAGTACCGGCAATAATCGGCTGTCCACCTCGGTTATTAGGGTCTGACATGATCGTATCAATCGGATGTATGGTTGCCATCGGGCAATACCTTTCGACTACCCCAAACGGGTGTTGACGCGGGTGACGACCATTTTACCACTCAGCGGAACGGTCACTTCGCGCTGGGTGATGTCGGCGATTTCGAGGTCGCCGGGGTCGCCTTCGGTGGTGAAGTGCTTTTGCAGGTTCATGCCGAGCAGCGGGCCAAACAAGATCGCGCCCATCATGGCGGTACTGACGTAAGGGAAGCGGTTCATGGCATCTTTACGGCTGGCACCCGCCATGCCAAAGTAGGCGATGGCGCTGGCAAGGAAGCCGGTGGTGACCAAGTTCGTACCACAGTTGGGATGTACCGCGAGTTTATGCTCCCCGTTTTTCATGCGGCGCAGGGCTTCGGCAGCGGCCTTCTCGACGGCTTCGACCGGCACTTCGCCGAGGAGAACAAAGCCGTGATCGTCACTGCGACCGGAGAGGCGGTAGCCGCGCGGCGTGAGGACGGTGATGGTGGCGTGTTCGAGACCGTGGTTACGGCGGGTGCGGCGGATGTAGGGGAAGTTCAGCACGGGATGGCTGGCTTCAGCGAGTTGTTCAAGCATTTAGGAATACCTCATCTATGGTTCCTGAAACCCCACTGTAGCACTTTTGAGGGGTGGATGCCAGCTATAGGCGCGAGTGTTTATACTCTTTTTATGTGTGGTTAGGCAGATGCTTATTTGCTCGTCCAAAGTTGGTCTTCCCGTTCATAGTTTGTTTAGATTTGCTTGCTAGAATGACAAGACATCAAAGAGACCTATTGTAAAAGTGAGGCCGAGTTATGAAGAAGCGGTTTATCGGCGTGGGTATCGCCCTGCTGGCGGTGGTAGCGTTCTTGATCGGTGGGACGGTGATGCGGGCGCAGGACACGACACCGACTGCCTTTATTGGCGACCCACATTACCCTGCACCAGCGTTCCCAACGGGTGTGGATTGGCTGAACGTGGAAAAGCCTCTAACGGTGGAAAGCCTGCGGGGCAAGGTGGTGGTACTGGACTTCTGGACGTACGGGTGCATCAACTGTATCCACATGATCCCGACGTTGGAGCAGCTTGAAGCGAAGTACGGTGACGCGCTGGCGGTCATCGGGGTGCATTCGGCGAAGTTCGCGAACGAGGGCGAGACGACCAACATCCGGCAGGTGGTGGAACGCTACGGCCTAAAGCATCCCGTGATTAACGATAAAGATTTTACCGTTTGGGGCGCGTATTCGGCCTACGGGGTGAACGCTTGGCCGACGTTTGTGGTGATCGACCCACGCGGGAACCTGTTCGCGGTACAGGCGGGGGAAATCCCGTTTGAGGCGTTTGATGAGGTGATCGGTGGGATGATCGCGACGTTCGACGGCTTCAACGAGATTGACCGGAACCCGATGCCCATCAAACTTGAGAGCGAAACCTCCCCTTCCTCGACGCTGGCGTTCCCCGGTAAGGTGACGGTGGACAGCGAAGGTGGGCGGTTATTCATCGCGGACAGCAGCCATAACCGGCTGGTGGTGGCTGACCTGAACACCTACGAAGTGCTGGACGTGATCGGCACGGGGGCGGCAGGGCTGACCGACGGCGGCTACGATGAGGCGACGTTTAGCAAGCCGCAGGGGATGGCCTTCAAGGACGGTATTCTTTACGTGGCGGACACCGATAACCATGTAATCCGCGCCGTGAACGTGGACGACAAGACGGTCAGCACGGTGGCGGGAACGGGCGTACAGGGTTATGACCGCACGGGTGGGACACTATTGGCGACTGACCTCAGCAGCCCGTGGGACGTAACGTTTGACGACGCGAATAACCTATATATCGCGATGGCTGGCACGCACCAGATTTGGATGCTGTCCTTCGATAACGACACGGTCATGCCGGTGGTGGGCAGCGGACGCGAGGGCTTGCTCAATGGCGACCTGATGGATTCGCAACTGGCACAGCCGAGCGGCCTTTACTGGTACAACAACGTGCTTTACTTTGCCGACTCCGAGTCGAGCAGCGTTCGGGCAGCGGACTTTAACACGAACAAGGTGATTACCCTAGCAGGGCCGGACATGAACGACCTGTTCACCTTCGGCGATGTGGACGGGCGGCTGGGCGAGTCGCGGCTCCAGCACACGCTGGCGGTGGTCGGTGATGACGACGGGACCCTGTACGTAGCCGATACGTATAACAGCAAGATCAAGCGGCTTGACCCGCAGGCCAAGCAGATACGGACGCTGTTCGGGTTGGGCGGGAACGGCGGCTTCCGCGACGGTGATAAGGCCGACGCACAGTTCGACGAGCCGGGTGGATTGGCATACGCCGACGGCAAGCTGTATGTGGCGGACACGAACAACGACGCGATCCGCGTGATTGACCTGACGGCGGGAACGGTCAATACGATTCACTTCCCGAACCCGGAAGCCCTGCAAATCGAGGGCGCGGTGACAGTAGTCGGCGGCAACGCGGCGGCTGGCGAAACACTGGCTATTGACGCGCAGACGGTCGGCGCGGGCAGCGGTGAAATCAGCCTGAACGTAACGCTGCCGGAAGGCTACAAGCTGAACGGCATCGCCCCGTTTACGGCGGAATGGTCATCCAGCGGCGAGGCGGTGAGCTTTGCCGAGGGTGGCGCGGTTCAGAGTATCGTCGCGCCGGAACTGCCGCTGGTCGTTCCGGTGACGCTGGCAGAGGGCGAGGCGACGGTGACAGGCAGCCTGACGATTTACTACTGCGAGGCGGTCAACGAGAGCCTGTGCTTTATCGACCGCGTGACGGTGAGCCTTCCGGTGACGGTCACAGCAGATGCGGCGACCACGACATTGACTGCCGAGCGGGTGATTGTGCCGCCGGAGGTGACGGTCGGCGGATTTAGCTAGTCGTCAGCTATCAGTCGCCAGTCTCCAGCTCAAGGCAAATACAAGTCGCCAAGAAGCCAAGAAGGATAGAGAACGCCAAGAGGTTGTTGATCAAAGCGGTGGGCGAAAGTTCACCGCTTTTTGATTCGGTCTACAGAGCGTTGGCCGGTACCCAAAGCGTGGCTGTTTCCATCGCTGGAGGCTAAAGCCGTCCAGCTAACCGCCAGACAAGTCCACTAAAGGGACTTCAAAGACAAGTATTTGGCAGGTAGCCTATCAAAATTTGATGTTCGTTCGTCAATCTTCGCCTAAGTGATTATCAAACTAGCACCGGACAAGTAAAGATCGCAAATGTTCAAAATATTGCAAAAATTGCAGTTGTGATTCTCAACTTTCGCAACATTTCTCCCTCAAGTGATGCTGTTGATGCTGTTGTTACAACATCGATTTGTGGCGGCAGTGGCGGCGGCGGAGCGCCAATTATCAGTCGATAGTCTTTAGTCCACAGTCATTAGCTTAAGGCAAAGGCGAATACGAGTCGCCAAGTGCGCCAAGAAAGGCAGAGAGCGCCAAGCGGATGCTGTTGTTAAGGTGCGGCGGGAAACCCCATCCCCAGCCCACATCAGCACGTTCGCAGGCTCACTCCGCTGATAGCCCGTAGTAACAAGGAAGGGAGCAAGATGCGTTCGCTCCTGTAAATAGGGTAGCAGAGTTTGAAAGCGAAAGGGTGAACATTTGCCAGAACATTTGGTCACTTTTAAGCGGTGTTGGCGTTAACCTTTTGAGGGAGCAGGATTGTTAAGGACGTTGGTGGATAGTTGGTAAATGGTTTGTGGCACAAACCCAATTCAAACGTAGGAAATAATAGTTTGAAGTTTCAAGTGGCAAGTTTCAAGTGAAAGACAGAGCAGGGTTTGGAGTAGAGAATTTGTGCTATTACAAGGATTTATGTTATATTCAGAACGAGTGTTCATATTTAAATGCGGAGGCAAAATTTTGACCGAGTTAACAAACCCTTCGTCACCTCATACCGAATCACCATTTGAACGCATTCGGCAGACTGATCCCGACGGTTATGAATTCTGGTCAGCACGCGACCTTATGCCCGCGCTTGAATATACTAAATGGCAGAACTTCAAAACTGTTCTTATCAAGGCTCAGATCGCTTGCGAGAACAGCGGAAATGACCCAGATAACCATTTTACCGATGCCAGTAAAATGGTCGCGATAGGTTCAGATTCGAAACGCGAAGTCGAGGATATGCACCTCTCGCGTTATGCCTGTTATCTCATCGTGCAAAATGCTGATCCTACTAAAGAAGTCGTTGCAATTGGGCAGACTTATTTTGCAGTACAAACCCGTCGACAAGAGATGGCGGATGCTGATGCACTGACTGAATTGAGTGAAGATCAGCGGCGTTTACTGCTGCGCCAACGTATCAAGGTTCAGAATACTGATCTGGCATCAACGGCAAAAACAGCCGGTGTGATCACTGCACTAGATTTTGCTGTTTTTCAAAACCACGGTTATCGCGGTTTATATAATGGGCTGACTGCGGATGCGATTCACCGTCGCAAACGGTTAAAGAAAAGTCAACACATTCTCGATCATATGGGAGCAACCGAACTTGCTGCCAACCTCTTTCGCAGCACACAAGCGGAAGATAAATTACGGCGCGATCATATTCAAGGCAAAGATACGGCAAACGAGGTTCACTACCAAGCGGGTGTAGTGTGTAGTGGTTCGTCGTGCGATTGCTGAACTCGGTGGCACCATGCCAGAAGATTTACCCACTGCTGACAGCATTAAGAAACTAGAACGTGCTGAAAAGAAACGGCTCGCTGCTCCGAAATCAAAGCGTAAGGTCGAAGAGTAAATATTCTTTACTCAAACAGCACCATGATTTCATCGAGGGGTTTTTTGATGATGGTGGGGACGGTGGCATCCGGCGCGGGGTAGCCAACCGGAATGAGCACATAGGCGCGTTCGTTGGCTGGGCGACCCAAGATTTCGGCGAGAAAGGCCATCGGGTTGGGCGTGTGGGTGAGTGTGGCGAGGCCGGCTTGATGCAGGCTGGCGAGCAGCAGACCGACGGCGATACCCACGGATTCTTCGGTGTAGTAGTGTTTGATCCTCTCCTCCGCGCCGGTATCGGGATTGATGGTTACCCCATAGGCTTGGCGAAAGACGACAATGAGATAAGGCGCTTCCTCCAAGTGGGGTTTGTGCCAATCGGTGCCGAGCGGGGCAAGGGCGGCGAGCCATTCGGCGCTCATGCGGCGTTCGTAACTGATCTTTTCCTCGGCTTCGGCGGCAAGGCGAATCTGCGTTTTAATGAGCGCATTACTGACGACCACGAACGTCCACGGCTGCTGGTTCGCGCCGGAGGGTGCGGTTCCAGCGGTGGCAACGGCATTGGCGATGAGTTCAAACGGCACGGGTTCGGTAGAGAAGTCGCGGACGGTGCGGCGGGTTTGCATCCGCGCGAGGAATTCACGCGAAGTGGCGAGCTGTTCATCAGACGAGAGGCGGGTGAAGGCGAGCGGTTGGGATTGGTAGAGTATATTCATGTAGGTGATTATGCTGTGCAAGGTGGATGGGCGCAAGTAGAATTAGGCGAAAAGTAGTGCGTAAAAATGCAGAGAAATACAAAGGCAAAGACATTTTTACCACAGAGACACAGAGAGCACAGAGAAGAACCCCCTCCGTCGCTAACCCCGCAAGCAAGGGAGGAAACTCATTTGGTGATGCTTGTCACGCAGCTTGAGAATTTGAAAAGGTGGCGCGGACGAGGCGTGCCTCGTCCCTACAATAGATGTGATACTAAAGGGCAAAGTATTTATGCAGATTGATGTATTGACGTTATTTCCGGCGATGTTTGAAGGGCCGATGACCGAGAGCATGTTGTGGAAGGCGCGCGACCGCAATCTGCTGGATTTACGGCTGCACGACATCCGCGATTATGCGCTCGATAAGCATAAATCGGCGGATGACATCCCCTACGGGGGCGGTGGGGGGATGATTATGAAGGCCGAGCCGGTGGCGCTGGCGGTGGAGGCGGCATTGGCGGGCGCACCTGCGGGAACGCCGGTGATCTTGATGACCCCACAAGGGCGGGTGTTCTCGCACGACATCGCGAAGGAACTGGCACAGCATGAGCAGATCATCATGGTATGCGGGCGGTACGAGGGGATTGACGACCGCGTACGGCAGTTGATCGCGACTGACGAGTTGAGCATCGGCGATTATGTGCTGACCGGCGGGGAACTGCCCGCGATGGTGATTATCGACGCGGTGATCCGGCATATCCCCGGTGTGCTGGGGGCGGAAGGCGCGGCGGACGCGGACAGCCACGCGGACGGCATCCTCGAAGGGCCGCACTTCACGCGACCGCCGGAATGGCGCGGGGTGAGCGTGCCGCAGGTTTTACAAGACGGCGACCACGCGAAGGTAGCCAAGTGGCGGCGGGAACAGGGTTTACGGCGGACGTGGCAGCAGCGACCGGATTTGCTGATGACCGCCGAGCTGACGGAGGATGAGCGTTATCTGCTGGCGACGTTCGCGAATGAGGACGCGGGGAAAAACCCTCACCCCTAACCCCACGACGGTACGCTCGCAGGCTCACTCCACCGTCAGCCCTCAGGGCGAGGGGAGCAATACGGGAGGGTCTCAGCGCCTACGAGCGGATGTTTGTGGTCGGTGGCGCGGACGCGCTGTCTCGCGTCCCTATGAAAAGACGACATTTGTGGCCTATGGAAAATGCATTAGCTACAAGATGAAGCAAAAGGACACGGCGAAGGCTGTGTCCTTTTGAAATTCTCTGTATTCCTCTGCGTCTCTGCGGTTAAACAGCCTTAGATCGGCTCGATCCAGTACTGACCGCTGCCGCCTTCCGGTGTCCAGCCGACGAGGCCGTTGTAGTTGACCTGATACCAGTACAAGCCGCTGGCACAGGTGGCGTTACTGAGGATGGCAAACACCCCACCCGGCGGGATTTGCCCCAGCAACTGCGCGTTGCTATCCGGCAGCAGGCGAATGTTATTCGGCAGGCCGGGGGTGACACGGGCGTAACGGTTCGCACCGAGGCGCGGCGTGGGTGCGCTGGAGCAGTTGATGGCGGATGAGGTCGGTGTCGGCACGACGACCCCGCCGCTGCTGACCGGAACGCCGGACGTGTTGTAGGCGGTGACGAAACGCGCGTTCACCCAGCCGATGATGCCGTTGACGTTCAACTGCCACCATGTCGAGCCGTTGTTCCGCCCGACAATCGGATACGACTCGCTGCGGTTGATCTTGGTTAAGATCGCGCCGTTAATCGGGTCGGGTGCTGCCCGCACGTTCAAGCGGTAAGCGCCGGTCACGGTGGCATACGCGCCGGTAATGACAGGCGGCACGGTCGGTACAGGGGTTGCGAACCCACCGCCGTTGCCCAGCGGCACGAAGTTGAAGTTCATAAACGCCGCACCCGTCGCCTCATAGTACTCGATCAAGAAGGTGTGCTGCCCCGCCGCCAGCGTGACGTTCGCCGTATAGGTCTGCCCGGTCGCCGAGTGCCACTCGTTGATGTAGAAGATGTTGTCGATGGCGACGCGCACGCCGTCGTCGGCCTTCACCGTTAGCTGGTAGGTTCCGGTGGGCAGGGTTTGGACGCTCGTCCACCGCGCCGAGAAGTTATCCGCCGGAATGCTGGCCGTCGGCGAACCGTTGCCCCATTCGTGGCTGGGTGTCGCCTCGGTTTGGATCAGCGTCGGTGAGCTAAACAGGCTGGGGTTGGCGAAGTACTGCGCCGTCCACGGGCCGCTGCTCGGTATGCTGGGATTGGAATTATTCAGCGGCGGGAAGTTCGGGCCGCCGGGGTTGGTCGCCAAGTTCGCCCACGTGACGTACACATAAGCGTTACCAGCGGCTTCGGCATAATCCACCTGAATATGATGCGTCCCCTGCGCCATCTGAATATCCGCCGAGACAATCTTCGCGACCGAAGCGGTGTTGAAGGTGTCGATCAACGGCACGCGGTTGTAGTCCACCCACACCCGCACTTGGTCATCCGCCAGCGCCCAGAAGCGGTACGTCCCTTCTTGGAAGAACGGATCGGTACCAAAGCGCACACTAAAGTTATCGGCGTTGATGCCCGACTGCGGCGAACCATTGCCCCAGTCAAAGGCAACCGCGTTATCCTGCCGCTGGGCAATCGAGCGCCCATACAGGATATTGTTGTTGAAAAACTCGGTGTTCCACACAATCCCCGACTGTGCCGCCGCTGGCATAACGGTGATGCCCACGATCAGCAGTAAACCTAGTAATACCCCGAACCATTTGCGAGACATAATGCCCCACTCCTTATGCCGTGCGCTGGTGAGAATCGCGCACCTGTTCCCTATTCGATGAATAACCCCATTATAAGAGGAAATGTGCCAACTTGTGCGCCGCGCAGGACGACCGTCAGGTGCGCGTGGGATGGACGTGGGTCGGGCGTATTGGAGCGGTGGTCAAGCGGCGTTATAGTCGGCTGTTTTGCCTCATCGCATGGGGATGCTGGTAATCATAATCGACAACCGATTATCCGGTGTACATCTCCGCCATCTGACCGAAGGTTGGCAGCGTTTTCTTCCTAATCCGCCGCCGGGTAGCCCCAACTCGCAAAAACGACATCCTGCGCGAAGTGGTGAATAACGGGTAAGGTGATGCCGCGCTGTAAATCCATCAGGTAAATTTGCAGGTCGCCGCTGTGCAGTGTGGGGAAGCCGGAAAAGAGAATGTAGCGTTCGTCGGCTGACCAGTCGGGATAGATGGCTGTCCCCGCGCGGTCGGTAAGCTGCTGCAATTCACCGGTGTCGATGTTCAGGTGGAAAAGCTGTTGATAGGTGTTGGCACCGCGTAAATCCATCGTGAAGATGGCGCTGCGCCCATCATGGGAAAGCGAAGGCCACACCACCCGCGTACCGGTATTCACAACGTTCAGTTCATCACCGCAGCCTTCGGGGAAGTCGAAACAGCCGGTATAAAACCAGATGAGGCCGGTTTGCAGGTAATCCACATAAGCCATGCGGGTGCTGTCGGCTGACCAAGCGGGTTCGGTCAATAAGGCGGTGCTGCTTAACAGGACGGATTTTTGCAAACAGGTATCCGAGCCATCCCAGCAGCCGCGCGTATACAAGGTGCTGGTCGCGACACTCGTGTTGGCAAAGGTGGCGATGATCTCGCCGCCCGCGCCCCACGCGATCCGCGTATCACCCGCAGCGGCTGGCAGCGGTGCTGGCTGGCAGGTTTGCAGCACGAGCAGGCAATCACGCGGGTAAACCACCCAACCGTCGCCCAAATGCACCGCGATATAATCCCCGTCCGGTGACCATTCCGCCACTGGCAGCGAATACAGGCTGTCCAGCAAGAAGCGGCTCTCACGGCGGCAAACGGCCCACACATCCGCGCAGCCGATGGTCGCCATATACAACTGCATGGTGGTCGTGTCGCCGAATAAAACCGGCGGGTAGACAGGCTGCGCGGCGCGTGCCAGCCCCCACACACCAGCACAAATGACGCTCAACATCATCAGTAAACGAAAAACGAATCCCGTAAAAAACGTGAACATCGTAAAAAATGGCGAACGAATAGCGGGTCTTATGGGTTTCAAATTTGTAATGTGGCTTATGATAATGAAATGAACGTTTGGTTTAGATAATGCGTTCTATAACGCAAGTGATTGTGTAACGATTATGCAATACGATCATGATGTTACCACTTTAACACCTCGTCACATCGTTGAGGCGTTTCAACGTGCCTACGCACAGGTCTACGGTCGCGAGGCGCAGGTCGTGCATATGTTTGCCGAATGGTACACCGTCAACGGCGAAACTGTACACCGCATGACGCTGTTCAGCGAAACCGCCCGCCTGCGTGATCTCGCCAAGCAGCAGCAGGAACAGCAGCAGCGGCAGTTCATCGAGCAGCTTTTACGCGAGCAAGAAGAAGCGGTCATCGCCCAACAAGAGATGCAGTTCGCTCACCAGCAGGCCGCTATCACCCAGCAGCAAGCCTATTACCACCAGCAGGCGGTCATCACCCAGCAGCAAGACTACTATCAGCAACCGCAGCCCGCGCAGCCGCGCCCTGCCGAGAAGCCCAAGGCCGACCGCAGCATGATCCAGCGCCTCATCTCGCGCCTGCGCGGGTCGTAAGCAACCATTTGAGAAGTTCTGAAAATACCGGACAGCCAGTATGCTGTCCCTACAGAAATACGAAACTGTAAGGCGGATTTCTTGTAGGGCGCGATACATCGCGTCCGATGAACCCTAATCCTCGTTTTCAAACGGCTTCTAACCTCTAGGCGAAGATCACCGTTTTGTTGTTATACACCAGCACTTGATGATTCAGGTGGTAGCGTACTGCGCGTGACAGCACCAGCTTCTCTACGTCCTTGCCCTTCCGCACCAAATCCTCCACCGAGTCGCGGTGGTTCACCCGCATGATATCCTGCTCGATGATCGGCCCCGCGTCCAACTCCGCCGT
>Ga0209460_1000504_pt1 | contig 35160 bp, 24 predicted proteins | sample EBPBio132013_DNA_FD_185868 | JGI IMG/M metagenome (GOLD analysis project Ga0209460, IMG submission 185868) | Wastewater treatment Type I Accumulibacter community from EBPR Bioreactor in Madison, WI, USA - Reactor 2_5/13/2013_ DNA (SPAdes)... | ecosystem: Engineered > Bioreactor > EBPR >... | reverse complement strand
CGGCGGAACGCCTGTATAACCAGATCATCAGCGCACCCGACCACCTGACAATGCCGATTCCGTCACCGGATGGCACAACGCCTGAGGGCGACATGGTGGCGACGGCTGACGGTACGCAAGCGGTGATGAAATTGACCCGAATGCCGGAACTCCCCGACGACAGCACCTTCCAACTGTGGCTGATCGACGCGAACGGGGCGCACAGCGGCGGCTTGTTCCCGTTCACGGATACATCCTCAACCTATTATGTGGTTGTCCCGCTGACGAAGGGTGTACTCGATTATGCCGCGTTTGGCGTATCAGTCGAGCCGGAAGGCGGCAGCCCCTCACCCGAAGGCCCATCAACCACGCCGATTGTGGTGGTCAGTACCACATAACCCCAGCGCGAACCCACAAAAAGCCCGCATCTAACAGCAGGCTTTTTTTATTAAGTCTCGGACTCAATCAGTTCGAGCAGGGTCTTTTCTTCCGGCAGCAGCGCGTACGGCGACTTACCCGCACGGTAACGCTTATACATCGGCACGAGGCGGCCTTCGGTGTGGGCTTTCATAATCAGCGGGTGAATGTAGTACTTGATCGACACGGCCTGCGTATTCCCCAGCGACCCGGCAACGTGTTTGACGCATTCACGACCGGCTTTGGCGCTGTCTTCTTCGGAACACATTTCGCACAAGTATTTAATGGCGGTTGATGAGCCGCCCCACGTCCGAAAGACTTTTGCCGTAAAGGGTTCGCCGGTAATTTCATGCAGATAGGCATTTACGTCTGCTGAACCAACAACGTGATGGCTGCCGTCCTCGTCGTAGTATTGGAACAGGTCATAACCGGGAATATCGCGGCATTGTTTAACGATACGCGCCAACCTTTTATCCGTCAGCTCAATCGCGTGTTCCTTGCCGCTTTTGCCCACGAACTCAAACGCGACTTTATCACCCTTCACTTCGGCGTGTTTATCCCGCAGGGTGGTGAGGCCATACGAGTCGTTGGTGATGGCGTATTCGTCATTCCCCACACGGATCAACGTGGTTTCGAGCAGCCTAACCACCGCCGCGAGGACACGATTACGGGAAAGGGTACGCTCGCGCAGGTGCTTTTCGGTGACTTCGCGGATGTGCGGTAAGGCGTGACCAAACTTGAGGAGTGAGCCGAATTTTTGCTCGCCGCTCATCTGGTTCCACTTGGGATGGTAGCGGTACTGCTTGCGTCCGCGTTCGTCACGCCCGACCGCGAGGATATGACCGTTCTTGTACGGACTGATCCACACTTCTTTCCACGCGGGCGGGATCACAATCGCCTCAATCCACTCGCGGGTTTCCTTATCGTGGATCACCTCCCCCTTCGTATCGAGGTAGGTGAAGCCGCTGCCTTTCTTCTTGCGGCTAAGACCGGGTTTATCGGTCGAGACATAGCGTAAATGGGCTTGTTTGAGGTTGGTTTCGACATCCATGATTTGTGTATGAACCATTGATAACAATAAATCGAAAATCTATTGGTTACTGTACCGCGCTCAAAATCAGAAGCAATGAGTTAACTAGCCGTGTCGGGATAGGTTAGGTGGCTTATCATGCTTGCAAAATAGGCTGGCAACTTTATACTGAGATGGAAAATCGCCGGGAAGGACTGCTTCATGTTACCGAACGACCACGCCCAAACGTTTGCCAACGCCCCGATTGAGGATTTACTCAGCATTCTCCTGCGCCAGCTCAAGCGGCCGCTCGGCACGCAGGGGTTTAAGCTCACGGATGCGGAAGCGAACCGCCTAGCGAGTGAACGGGCGGCGGGTAAAACACCGGAGCGCAGCATCGAACTGGTGACGGCGTTAGAAGGTATTGTTGACGAAAGCAACGCCGTGCTGGGGGAGATGGGCTTAACGTTCGAAAGCTCCCTTAAAGCCGACCTCAGCACGCTAGGGGGGTGGGAAACGACCGCCGAATTCCTTGACCTCGCTAACGAGAAGGCCAACGCTGAACTCCGCATTACGCTGGCCGCCGCGCTGGATATGGCCTTTGTGGGCGACGAACGGTATGCGCCGTATCTGCTGTTTTTGGCGGGTGACGATTTCGGCGATGAGACCGTGATCGCCCGGCGGATTTTGAGCTTTGTAACGGGGATTAAACCGGATGCCCCGGATTGGTTAACAAAGGTTCGCTCATGGCTTGACGACAGCGCATGAATAGCGTCTAATTGTGATATTCACGTGTGTTCAAGATACCAACCTGACCATTCTGGAGTAAATCCTATGTCCGAACCCGTAGTTATCTCCCAACGCGACGATACGCTCATTTTGGATGATATTCGCCACTTAATTGCCACTTACCCGCCGTTGGCTAATGACCGCCCTGCCATACATGTCAGTGTCGCGGATGGCTTGGTCACGGTCACCGGTCACGTGATGACCACCAACACGCGCCGTTTTTTCCTCAGCCGCCTGACCAGCGTTGAAGGCGTGAAAACGATTGATGCTGATGAACTCTATGACGATACCGCTATCCGCCTCGAAGCCAGCCGCCTTATTCCGGCAGGTGTGCAAGCCAATATCCGTCATGGAGTCGTGATTCTCTCCGGTGAAGCGCCGCAAGATGTGGAGGGGTTAGCAAACCAGATTTTGGCACTGCGCGGCGTGGAGAAAGTGGTTAGCGGTTTTGGCGGCTAGCAAATAGCCCTCGCCAAACCGATAACCATGCGTATTCTGTTCGTCGCCGCCCTGCACCATCCCGAAGTCCTGCAAGCTGCGATTGCTGCCACCCCCGCCGGTGAGCAGCCACCGCTTTTCCCGACCAGTGCCGCCCAGCACTTCTGGGAGAAAGCGCTCAAAAAGCGCGGGCATGTGGTCGATGTATTTTACCGGAACTTACCCGCGTGGGGCGGCGAACTGAAATCCCAACGTTATACGAACCGATGGACACCCGCACGGGTCGCCACAGCGATTGCCTACCGCATCCCGCCGGAGTTTAACCCTGAATACCGGCTGCGTAACCAGCGGCTCATCGACAAAGCGCGAGAATTTAAACCGGATTGGCTGTGGATGACGGGCGATAACACGGTCATCACCGCCAGCACCCTCGCCCAAATCAAAGCCGAAACTGGATGTAAAGTCATCTACGCAACTGGAACCTCGCCGATTGTGTTCTCGCGTCCCGTCGAGCGTAAAGCCGCGCCGTTATACGACCTCGTAATCGTGAACGATTATTATCACGGTATACAGTGGTTGGAGTTGGGCGCGAAGCATATGGATTGTATGCCGATGGTAGCCTGTGATCCGGCGTTTCATCACCCCTACCCCCTCACGCACGAACAGCGCCGCGCCTTCACCTGCGACATCGCCTTCGTCGGCACACTCATCCCCGACAACCTCTACAGCCAGCGGATACAAGCCCTCGAAGCCCTGCATGATTTTGATTTAGGTGTGTGGAGTGTCCACGAGGTTCCTAGCTCCCTACGCCCTAAAGCACGCGGCGGTGCGCTCGGCGAGGATATGCTGGAAGTGCTGTCTGCCGCCAAAATGACGATCAATACGCACGGCGACTTTATGCGCTACGGCGGCAACATGCGCCTGTTCGAAGCGGCGGCGGTCGGGGTGTTCCAGATTGCGGATAACCTCCCCGGTGTGCAGCGCTGGTTCACCGAAGGCGAAACCATCATCACCTACAATGATTTGGACGACCTTCGAGCTAAAGTTCACTACTATCTCGATCACGATACCGAGCGCGAACATATCGTGCAGCGGGCGCGTGAACACGTCTACACGCATCATACCTATACGCAGCGTGTCGAGCGATTAGAAGCCCTCGTCAGTTCGATCTCGTAGGCGAGCAGCCACTATGCCTGATGTTTCGGTCGTCATCGTCAACTACAACACCCGCGAACCCCTGCGGCGCTGCCTCGATTCGATACGTGCTGAACACGGCACCCTTGAGGTTGAAGTGATTGTGGTCGATAACGCCTCTAAGGACGACAGCGCGGCCATGATCCGGCAGGATTACCCTGAAGTGGTGTTGATCGAACCGGGGCGTAATACATGGTTCAGCGGCGGCAACAATCTCGGTTTCGCGCAGGCAACAGCCGATGTGATCTACATTCTGAACGCCGATACCCGCTTGCAGCCGAATGGTGTGCAAACCCTCTTTAACTATCTGCAAGCGCATCCCAACGTCGGCGCTGTCACCTGCCGGATGGAATATCCCGAAGGCGGGCTGCAACAAACCTGCTCGCGCGTACCCCGATACGTCGATCTCCTGCTCGGCTACACCTTCCTCGGTGTGCTGCTGCAAGGTTGGCGTAACCGGCGGCGGCAGGTGATGTGGTACACGGGTTGGGATCGGGTCAGCACGAAGGTGATTGAGGTCGGCCCCGGTTCAAACTTATTGTGCAAAGCTGAAGCAATCCGGCGCATCAAGGGGTTTGACGAACGTTTAAAGCTGTATTTCACCGAGGATGACCTGTGTAAGCAAATCCTTGACGCGGGCTACGAGATACATTTCGTTGAAGGGGCGCTGCTGCTGCATGAAGAACGCGCCAGCACGAAACAGGTGTGGCTGCTCGCGTCTTACATCTACTTTGAAGACTTGTTATTTTTCACTCAAAAATATTATGGCCGTGTTCGATCAGCTCTTTTGCGGCTGTTGATGATTCCCACACGCATGGCGATGAACCTCGCCCAACGCTGGCGCGGCGAACGGAGAAGTTTGTAAGGCAAATTTTAACGGACAAAAAATGAGCATCGCGTTAAAATTATTGAAACACATTTTTTGCACGAATCATGATTAACAAACAACCGAAGTACCATTTGGAGCAGGTTTTTAACCCTGCAAAAGCCCACCCCCAAGATGCCCACAGTATTCTGATGCGGCTGGTACCGCGCGGCTCTAAAGTGTTGGAGTTGGGCTGTGCGTCCGGCTACCTCTCCGGCTATATGGAGCAAGCGCTGGGCTGCCGTGTCGTGGGGTTGGAAGCCGACCCGAACGCGACGGCGATTGCTTCGACCCGCTGCACCGAAGTCTATACGGCGGATTTGGATGCGCCAAACGCGCTGGACGTTGCCCGCGCGAGTGCGCCGTACGATGTGCTTTTCGCAGCGGCGGTGCTGGAACATCTCAAACAAGCGGAAAATATTCTCCAAGCCGCACACGGTTTACTCAAGCCGGGGGCGCTGCTCATCGTCTCGCTGCCGAATGTCGCGCATTGGAGCATCCGGCTGCGGCTGCTGCGCGGCAGTTTCGACTATGAAGATTACGGGGTGATGGATAAAACGCATGTGCATCTGTACACGATGAAAACCGGACGCGCCCTGCTGGAACGTAATGGGTACCGGGTCGAAGGTGTCCATATCGCCGGCAGCGGGATTCAAAATGTGCTGAATGGAATGCTCGGCAAACGTGCGCCGCTGGTACAACCGAATTTATTGGCGTACGAGCTTATTTACGTGGCGCGTAAACCGTAGGCAGGCGTTCAGGCTGGTAACTGTGCCGCATAATTTGTAGACTTAGCTTTTCGTCAGTCTGCAAAGTTGAGCAATATGAGCCAACCGCCCGAATTCGGCCCCCGTTACGACAGCACACGCCAAGCATGGGAAAACATCTGGGATACCGCATCGGTCGAGCGTGAACTCGTCGAAATTGATTACGCGCGTTCCCAAAAAACCATCCAAACCTACCTGCCCTACCTCAACAAAGACGGTATTCACCTTGAAGCCGGAAGCGGTCTGAACGCGGTTGTCATCACCCTGCGTAAATTGGGTTACAACATTGTCGGTCTCGACTACGCCGAAAAAGCGCTGCACACCTCCCACGCTTACGACCACACCCTCCCGCTGCTCGTTGGCGATGTTCATGCGCTGCCCCATGCCACCAATTCGCTCGACAGCTACTTATCTTTCGGCGTGCTGGAACATTTCGAGCATGGCATGTCACCAGCGTTGGCGGAAGCGTTCAGGGTACTCAAACCGGGGGGCGTACTGGTGCTGACCATCCCCTACCCGAACCTCGTCAACCGTTACGTAGCATGGCGGCGCAGAACGCAGGGCGTAACCGTCCTGAACGATGATGACTTCTACGAAAGCACCTATACCCGCGATGCGCTGGTGCAAAATGTCACGGGGGTCGGCTTTAAGCTGGAAACGGTGCAGCCCACCAGCCACTCTTATACCCTGTGGGGCATCGGTGGGCCGTTCCGCGCGAAGGGTTACTACCAGACCAGCCAACTTGCCGAAGTCATGGGCGAGTTCTTGGGCGCGGTGCTGCCGTGGCCGTTCAACTTCAGTACGTTGGTTGTCGCCCGCAAACCTTGAGCCTATGCTAAAATTGCACCGTAGATCAGTGAAGGTGCAGCGGTATGAAGCCCATCCGAACCGTCAAAAACCAGTATCAAGGTATCAATGCACATTTGCATAGCTATTGGCAAGCCGAGCATAAATGGAATCGCTTTCATAACATCCACATCGGCGATTTACTCAAACTCATGCGTATTCAGCTTCTGCCAATGGGATATACGGCTGCCATTGAGGACTCCCTTCAAATTCGGCGTATTAGCAATGATGTGCAGTATCCCAAAGGCGATATTGTCATTCGGGATACAAAACCTTCTGATCGACCGCGAGGCATTCCTCGTTCGCAGCATTCAACTTTAGTCATTGAAGATTTAATGCTTGACGATATTGATATCGATCATCCCTACGCCGCGATTGTTATCCGAGAAGTTGGATCGGAAGAAAGCGAACCGGTCGCGTGGGTTGAACTGCTTTCGCCGACCAATAAAGGGGAGAGTAAAGACGCACGAACCTACTTTGCCAAGCGCTGGGCGCTGCTTGAAACCGGTATCGTATTTGTCGAACTCGACTATTTACACGAAACACCACCAACGTTTGATAATTTGCCGGATTATACGCAAGTTGAACCGGACTCGGAACCTTACCGAATACTGATACTCGACTCACGATTAGACTTAAGACGTGGTCCTGTTGATTTCCAAGCCTTTGGTGTCGATGATTTAATGCCCCAAATGTCTATCCCATTAAATGGGCAAGATAAACTGGAGTTTGATTTTGGAGCGGCCTATCAAAAAACGTTTGAAGAAACCTTATATGGCTTCGAAACTGAATTGGATTACGCCCAAATTCCCGTTCATTTTGAACGCTACAGCCCCCAAGACCAAACCCGCATCATCAGCAGAATGATTACTATTCTAAAAGCCCAACAAGCTGGTAAGGATTTGGAAACGCTAGCGCCACTCCCATTGGAATCGGTTGAGCTTCAAGCAGGACTTTCAGAGTTAGCAAAGCTAACGACCTAGCTTCTGTCTCCCTCACTCATCTTCACTAATGACTTCGACGGTGATACCTGCCTGCTCAAACGGCGCGATTTCAGCGGGTGCGATCCCCGGTGTGGTGATAATCCGTGCGATGTCACGAACGGCGGCGTAGGTGTAAGGGGCGATCTTCCCCCACTTGCTGGCATCGACCGTGATGATTTTGGTGATGCAGCGGGTCATCATCGCGCGTTTCATCTCGGCTTCGTCCGGGCCAATCTCGGTAATACCGGCGGTAAACGTCACCCCTTGAGCGCTGAAAAAGCCGAGGTTGAGGTTAATATCCGGCAGCGAGGCGGGGTTGCCCACCAGCGAGATCGAGTCGCGCCGCAGCATCCCCCCCGGCAGCAGCACACGAATACGCGGTGAGTCCAGAAATTGCTGGGCGATAACGAGGCTGTTGGTAACAATCGTCAAGCCATCATAGCGCTTGAGATAAGGGATCATGGCGTAAGTAGTGGTGCTGGAATCCAGCGCGATACCGTAGCCATCCTTCACCAACGAAGCGGCAAAACGCCCGATATTATCCTTTGCCCCTTTGTGTTTGCGGCGGCGAATATCGAAGGAAAGTTCGGCAGCGGTCGCACTGGGGGTACGCAGCATCGCCCCGCCGTACGTCCGCTCTAAAATCCCCTCATCCTCCAGCGCTCGTAAATCCTGCCGGATGGTGACTTCGCTCACGCCGAGTTTGTCGCTCAACGCTTTGACGCTCACCCGACCATCCCGCCGTAAATCATCCAAAATAAGCTGACGACGTTCTTGTAAAAAAAGATTATTCATCATGATGATTTGACACTACTTTTGGGTAACGTTAAACTGAAAGTGAATGAAAATAAATGTAACTTCTTCTATTCTACAGAATTTTTATACGAAAGGACAAATTTCATGAATTTTAAAGAGGATTATGATCGTTTAGCCGAAAAATTAGCCTCAAAAGGAATCTCCGTTGAGGATGTAAAAAACAAACTGAAGACACAGCACATCGAAACACCGTCATGGGGTTATGGCAACGGCGGTACGCGCTTTAAAGTGTTCGCGGCGGAAGGCGCGGCCCGTAACATCTACGAAAAGATTGACGATGCGGCTTACATCCACAGCCTCAGCGGTGTTTCACCCTCCATCGCCATCCATATTCCGTGGGATAAGGTCGAAGATTACGACGCGCTGGGGCAATACGCGAAGGAAAAAGGGATCGCGATTGGTGCGGTGAACCCCAACTTCTTCCAAGACGACCAATATAAACTCGGCAGTTTGACCAACCCCTCACCCGCTATCCGCGAAGAGGCGATGGGCCATATGATCGAGTGCTGCGAGATCATGGGTAAAACCGGCAGTAAACTGCTGAGTCTGTGGTTCGCCGATGGCACGAACTACGCCGGGCAGGACAGCATCCGCGAACGCAAGCACCGGCTGGAACAAGGGTTAATGGAAACCACCAAGTACCTGCCTGTCGACGGCCGCATGTTGATTGAATATAAATTTTTTGAACCGGCTTTTTACCACACCGATTTAGCCGACTGGGGCATGGCCTACGCGATGGCACTCAAGTGCGGCGCACAGGCGCAGGTGCTGGTTGACACCGGCCACCACGCTCAAGGGACGAACATCGCTCATATCGTGTCATTCCTGCTGGATGAACGGCGCTTGGGCGGCTTCCATTTTAACGCGCGGCGCTATGCGGACGATGACTTGATCGTCGGCACCAATAACCCGTATGAGCTATTTGAGATTTACACGGAACTCGTTCAGGCAGGGGAACGCGCGAACGACGTGGCTTATATGATCGACCAAAGCCACAACATTGAGCCGAAGCTCGAAGCCATGCTGTTGAGCGTCCTCAACTGCCAAACGGCTTACGCGCGGGCATTGATTGTGGATTACAAGAAACTGGGGGACTTGCAACTCGCCGGGGATGTGCTAGGGGCGCAGCAGGTGATGGTGGATGCCTTCGATACCGACATTCGCCCGCTGCTGATGCAGGTGCGTACCGAAAAGGGACTCACCACCGACCCGATTGCGACGTATCGTTCAGGCGAATACGTGAAGAAGGTCGCCAAAGAGCGCGGTATTACGATTTCGGCAGGCAGCGCCCTTCAATAGAATGGATGAACGAAAAGCCGGATAAGACTCTCGCGTCTGTTCGGCTTCGGTGCCGCTTAAATAGACTGAACCTTCTTAGGGTGATGAACGTGCGTTTAGCAATTCGATAGCACTGGACATACGTTCCACGAACTCAACGTTCACATAGGTTGCCGGGGTGAATTCACGCGCAAACCGAATAAGCGATTTAATGAAACTCGGCGCTTTAACAATCACGACCATGCCGCGATTCATCGTGCCGAGTTGTTTGAGCCGCTTTACAGCCGGCATAAACTTCACCGGCACATAAAACTTTGCATCCTGAAAATCAATGATAATATCGACGGTGTGGTCAACACTCGAAACCATACTGACACCGGTTTCAATCATCTCCATCAGTTCGTCTGGAGTCCACGGCTCAACAAACTTCTCAATCAGCAGCGTATGCTCGTCATTACCCCAATCAATGTAAATGGGCATTTGGGTCCTACATGAAACAAACCACATCACACGAAAACAGAGTGACCGGTAATGATCGCTGTGTCCTATACACACTATTATAAAATTGATTAGCGATTCAGAAATAAGGAATTCCTAAATATCGTGCATAAGACAATTCTAATAGACTTCTGAACGCGGTCATCGCGCTAAAGTTCCCCTCAGGTTGCCGAAACTGCCGGAATGCGGCTTCAGCATCCGGCACAGAAGACATGACTAATATAACTGTTCAACCATCTCGATAGTAACCTCATCCATATGGGCGATGGCGCGGTTGGCGAGGCCAAGAACCTCCGGTGCGAGGTCGAAGCCTTCGCTGGGGGCAGCGATCACTTTCATACCCGCGTTGTGCAGCGCACGGATTCCATTGGAGGAGTCTTCAATCCCCGCAGCGCGGTCAGGGGTTACATCGAGCAGTCTTAATGCTTCGAGGTAAATATCAGGAGCAGGCTTGCCGTTCAGGATATTATCGCCGTAAACACGAATTTCGAGATACACATCCAAGCCCGTGTGCTTCATCGCGTAATCAATCACCGAGGTGGGCGAGCCAGAAGCAAGCGCGACCTTATACCGTGCCGCCATTCGCTTTACCGCGTCAATCGCCCCCTCACGTACCGGCAGCCGTTCATCATACTGGGCGAGAACACGACGGATGACATCGCTAATCACGTCATCCAGTTCCCAATCCAGCGCGAGGCGGTCTTTCATCACCTGTGCCCACTCGGTCGTGTTGCGGCCCATCGTGGCACGTTGGTCGTCCATCGTCCACGTTTTACCAATCGCCTGCGAGAACCCTTCACGGGCGATCTTCCAATACCCTTCCGAGTCCATCAACACGCCTTCCATGTCGAAAACAACGGCTTCAATTGGCATGATGTTTGTCCTCTTGTTGAAAAGCGTTATTTGAGCCAAAACACCTGACCAGCAACTTCTTCGGCATGATATTGGCTGCTAAAGGCTAAAACTGCACGGATCGTACCACCAACATCTTGCTGATTACCAGTCCAACAGATCATACCGGCATGTTCTGTGCGTTTAGCAGTTCGCCCTGCGAAAGGAAGATCACGGGTAAAAATAACGAAACCGCGCGAGGCGGCATAAGGCAAATGCTCATCATCGTCGTCTTTTCCCACCATGTCTACGTCTACTGCCATTATGACTTCGAAACCATTTTCCAACAGCGCACGTTCTAAGCTGCGGGGCGAATGTTTATCCAAATAGAACTTAATCTTTGCTGCTATACATCCGATAAGCCTCATCAAGTTGCGCTTGATATTCTGCTTCTTGGTTATCAATCAGCACTTTTTGCTCTTGATAGTAAAGCAGCGCCGCTAACACTTGGGTTTCCGAAAGCGTAAATTCGTAAGCGAGTTTCGCGATATCCCAACCAAGATCGCGCGCGCTATAGGCTATAGTCGCCACAGGAACGCGCCGACCGCGAATGTGTGGACGCGCCATAAAAGTGTCGGTGTCAATATACTTCCGCAGATCAATCCCTTCTGGTATTCGTAAATCCATCTTCAAAATCCTCCTGAGGTTATTATAGCGCAAACGGATACCCTATCGCATTTGGAAGCGGTATAATGAAAACACAAGTTCGAGTAAAGGTTCACTCATGTCCCAGCCACTTGTCATCACCCCTACACTATTACGTTACCTGACGACCTGTGAACGGCGCGTCTGGCTGGATGCTTACGGCGAAGCCTCGCAGCAGGCCGAAATGACACCCATCGGTGCGCTTTACGGCATCGCGCATGAGCGGCAGCTCCAGAAAGTTGCGTCACCACAGGCCGAGTCGATGCCCGTGCAGTCATGGGATGAAGGCGTGACGCTCACCCGCGAACTCATGGCAGCAGGAACCAGCGTGATTATCGGCGCGTATGTTGAGGCGCGGTACCGGGTCGAAAGTGGTGTCGAGGTCAGCCTTCGCGGGCGCGTTGACCGCCTCACGCTGAACCCCGAAACAGGCTGCTACGAGCCGGTGGAAATTAAGCAGTACATCAACATCGGCAAGGGGGATGAACTCCAACTCGATTTCTACGTGAGCATCCTTGAACAGATGCAGGAAACCAAACTGCGGGGGTTCTTCTGGCTGGGCGACGACGCACAAGGCCGACCGCGATACGTTCTGCAACACGACTTGAACCTGACACGCTTACAACTCGCCCTGCGGAAAGCCTACACGGTTCTCACGCAGCGAGAAGCGCCAGCGGTGAACCTTGTCACCCATTGTAAGGAATGCCCGTGGCACAGCGAGTGTACAACGGTCGCACGTTCGAACTTTGACTTATCGCTGCTGCCCCGCTTGAACAGCCAAACCCGCAAAACGTTACAGCGCGGCGGCATCAACACCCTGCAAGATTTAGCGGCACTTTCAATCGAGGAATTGCAGCGGTTTAAAGGGATTAAGAAAACAGCCGCTTCACACCTCGCCAACGCCCGCGCTTACGTCGAAGACCGTCCGGTGTGGGTCAGCCGGATGCCCGATCTCCTCCACGGCGGGGGCTGGATGTTCGACCTCGAAACCGCCGCGCTGCCGGGGGGTGACGGAATGCCGTGGTCGCTCGGTTGGTCAGATGAGGAAGGCAAGAGCCAGATCGCGATTGTCGCGCCGGAGCAGCCCCACCAGCGCGTCACCCTAGCACCCATTGGCGAGTTGATTACGGTGAAGGATAAAGACGAGGCGTGGGAAGCTTTTTACGACAGCGTCGGTGTGAACGACAAGCCGATTTACCACTGGTCAGGCTTTGACGCTGGGGTGATGAAGGCGACCGCGCCGGAGTTCGTCAAACGGGCGCTGCTAGGGCGCATGCACGACCTCCACCACACGTTCGTGAATACGGTAAGGCTGCCCCTACGGAGTTACTCGATTAAAAAGGTCGCGGCCTACTTCGGCTTCCATTATTCAGGTTACGAGGAATGGTGGGCAGCGGAAACCGATTACCGCCGCTGGTTGGTCACCGGCGAGGTCGAGCATATCACCCGTGCCTGCGGTTACCAGCGCGACGATGTGCTGGCGCTGGCGATCATCTGGAAGTGGTTGATCGAGAACCACCACCTCCAGACCGACGAACGCATTTAAGGAGCAGTGGTCGCTTGCCCTGCACCGAAGGTAATCACATCCAGCGTGAAGGGCAAGAACGGCTTGGCGGTATCCACCGCGAGCGAGAACTGATCCCAGTTGGTGACATACAGTTTATCCGGCGCGGCGTAATCCACATCGCTCGGGCCACGGAACAACCCCGCGATATAAACAAGTTCCGAGCCTTCCGAGCGGGCGATACCGCGCTGCCCAAGAGCCGCCACATATATGACCCCCTGCGGCGTGACGGTAAGCCCATCGAAACCGGGCGGGTTAGCGCGTTTGGCGTGTGAGTACAACAACTGGCTGTTCGTCGGCGCATCAACCGGAACGCGATAAATGGTATCGTTGGTGCCGTCGGTAATCAGCACAGCGTTATTCAGGGTATCGTAAGCTAGGCCGGTAGGCGCATAGCTGGTCACGCCATCGAGCAGCGGGGGAATCCACCACTGAACAGCGCCGCTGCCATCGGCGTTAAAACGCCAGACCTCCGCACGGGCACGGTCAGAGACGTACACATTTCCAGCCGCGTCGAGCGAGATATCATCGGGGCTGATGAAGCCGCGTTCATCGGGGATGGTGGCGAAGGGGGAAACCACGCCATCGGTCGTCATGCGCTTGACGCTTCCACCATCCGTGCGCGGGTCGGCATCCGATTGGTCAACGATGTACAGCGTTCCATCCGGTGCAACGGTCAGGCCGGTGATGGCCGTCAGCGGTTCACCGGACGTGATTACAGCGCTGACTTCACCCTGCGGGGTGACGACCCACAGCTTACCGGTCTTATAGCTGCCGGTATACACTCTGCCGTCGGGCGCAACGGCGAGCGCAGCAGGATACGCATCGTCATCCGGCAGCGCGGCAAATTCGGTTACGGTGAGGGAAGTATCAAGCGCCTGTCCCTGTGAACGGGTGTTGGGGGCTAATGTACTGCGAAGGAGCAAAATGGTCACGGCAACGATGACGAATAAGCCGCCACCAAAGATCAATGCGAAGATGAGCAAACGCTGCCCGCGCGGCAAGCGTAGAATGTTTTGAAGCACCTAAACTCTCCCACAAATCTGAAGCGATCAATGTGGGGGTTATTATAACATCGGCAGGGGCGAGTTTAGATGCCGTAAACGACTCGTGGTTATTGAATGGGCTGGTCGGCGAGCTGCACGGTCAGCAGCTGCGTGACAACCTGCGTGAGCTGGCGGCCATCAATCGGCTTGGCGAGGTAGGCGCTGCCGTTCAGCATCTTGAACATCTGACGCGACTCGTATTCCGGTGTAGCGGTGATGATAATGAACGGCGTTTCGGTCATCGTCGGGTCCTGGCGCAGCGCCTTGAGCAGGTCGATACCGGTGAGGTTGGGTTTGTTGAGGTCGGAGATGACCAGCGAAACCGGCTTGTTCAGCATGTAATCCAACGCTTGATAACTGTCAGGTATCGAGATGGTATGCAAACGGGCGCGTGCCATCAACACCTCGTACAGGTGGGCGATTTGCGGCTCATCATCACTGATGAGGATCGGGGCGCAGCGGGTAAAGGTCTCAAGGTCGAGGACAGATGGCGGCATCATGACACCGGAAGATTGCATGTCGATTGTCGCGCTCGTCCCGTTCATACTCGGCCTTTCTGAGTTTATTAAGAACGTACCCATCAAATCCCCGCCTTTTTCTGGTCGTGCAGTCTGAGAACATTACAAGTGCGATGACGTTAACTGATATTCTGGTTATACATCACAAGTTGTGAACAAAGTAAAAAGAAATTCATAAATCCTTCATAATTAAAGATTTTCTCAATTCTTCTCCCGTGAGCTATGACTTAATTCCTAAGTCTTGGCCTCAAATATGAACTGCTCCATAGGATCGAGAATAGCGGTAAATTATGGAGAACCGGTGGAGAAGTCATGTCGTTTTTTGTAAAATTCTCCTGTGGCTCCCGTTCACTTATTACGGTGGAAACACTATGGCACAGTTCACACGCCGCTTAGGCACCGCCCGTTACGAAGCCGACGAGTATTACCAGCAAGCACTGGAGGCTTTTCGTAAACGGAACTACGACACCGCGATCAATAATATGAACGACGCGATTGCGCTCCAACCGCGCCGGTCGGAGTTTTACGCCGCGCGGGGACTCTTTTACCTTGAGGACGGTGTCAACGATAAGGCACAGGCGGATTTCCAACAGGCGCTGCGGCTTTTCCCGCAGGAAATGTTGGCTCACTATGGTCGTGGTGTGATCGCCTACAAAACGGGTAATATGGAAGAAGCTCTGGCTCATTTTTCGGACGCTTATAAGGGCGACCCCACGCGACCGGAAACCCTTTATTATCTGGCGATGATTTACCACCGGCAGCAGCAGCACGAAACGGCTAAACGCTTAATGGAAGTGGGCATGAACGCCCTACCGGCCGACGACAAACGGCGCGGCGACTTCCAAAAGTGGCTGCGCGAATTCGAGCGGTTGATCACGACGCAAGCGAAGCCCACCGCACCCAAGATGAACGTGATGGGTAAAACCGATGAGCCGAAGCTCTTAGAATAAGTCACAACACTGAATAAGAGGAGTTCCGATCACATGGCTATGTTTACGGCTGAAAAAGCGATTAAGGCGATGGACAAGACCCCGCTGGTGCTGAAGTACATTCTGAAAGACCTGACGAACGACCAAGCCAAGCAGCTTGCCGCGACCGCGCAGGGCTGGAACGCGCTGGAAGTGATGTGCCACATGGCCGACTTCGAGGACATCTTCTTCAGCCGTGCCAAGCGGATGATCGCCGAGAACAAGCCGGAGTTCCCACAAACCGACCCCGACGGCATGGCGGTTCAGCATGATTACGCCAACCAAGACATCCACGATATGTACGAGCGTTTTGCGCAACGGCGGGCGGAGTTCATCGCCTTTTTGAAGCCGCTCCAAGAGGAAGAATGGTCACGACGTGGCGTTCATTTCTCGGCGGGTGTGATTACCGTGCTGGAGCTGGCGACCAACATGGGTTTACATGATCTGAACCACCTCGCCCAGATGACGGAAGCGCTCGGTTAATCTGACCTTCGACATTCATTGATTATCGACTACAAGACGGGTGCAGAAGCACTCGTTTTGTTTTGTGGCGGCGATGGCGGCGAAATTGTCGTCGCCATAAGGCTTTATTTTCCGCCATAGATGTTCAAAAAATTGAAAATATTGCTGTTGTTGCAGTTGATGTTGTTGTGACAACATCATTTTGACGGCAGTTGTGAGGGAGCGAACTGCCAATCTGCGAATAATGCTGCAAATTCTGCAAATGCGACAGTGGTTTGGCGGCGGCTGTGAGGGAGCGATTTGCCGAACCTGCACAAATTTCTTCAATTTCACTGTGCATTTTGGGAGTGGGTTGTGAATTTGAACCTCCAGATGTTGTAAATGTTCAAAATGTTGCAACAATTGCAACTGCGATTCTCATTATTCTCAACATTTGAGCGAGCAATGATGCTGTTGATGCTGTTGTTACAACGATTTTGTGTCGGCGATGGCGGCGAAGTCGTCGTCGCCAAAAGGCCGTTTTATGTCGGAAATGTCGTCAGTGTCGGAAGAGAGTTATCAGTTCAATACAAATGCGAGTCGCCAAGTACGCCAAGATAAACAGAGAACGCCAAGGGGGATGTGGTTGTTAAGATGCGATTAGGTTTGCTAGGTGAGGGTTTGTCAGCGCCACTTCCGGCCCTACGACCAGCCCTTTCAATAGCATAAGCGATATGGAGACGTTTAGGGTGAACATTTGTCAGAACATTTGGTCACTTTTACGCCGTGTTGGCGCTAACTTTTCAGGGGAGGAAATGGTGAGTGAAGTTGGTGTAAGGTTGGAAAATGGTTTGCCGACAAACCTGATTCAAACGTAGGAAATAATAAGTCTATAGTCGACAGTCTTTAGTCAATAGATCCATGCAAAGACATCCGTGCGGTCCAGTCGGTCACAAGGATATTTGTCAGGGTTGAAATAGGGGTTTTGTGAAGAATTTCATCGAAAAACGCTGTGAAAAGTAGGCTTTTGACGTAAAAAATGGCAAAAATAGCGTCAGAATCATGATTTTTATCCAGTTTTCATATTGGTTCTATTGGAAATTTGGAAGTGGTATGCTATTCTGACTGACGTTGCCAAGAACAAAATGAATTTGAGCAATCCAAGATGAAACTTGCCGTGATGCGTCCTATGCAGTGCTTAAACGCTTGTCGTATGTGTCCCACACATACTACAGTGATGTTTGCACGCATGGCGAAAGCAAGTCCGACTGAGTAATTCCTCTCAATACCGGTACGACTCTAACAGCCCCGTCGCAAACAACGATGGGGCTTTTTGTTTGTCTGTGATGTTGTTATGTCTGTGAGTGTGTTTTGAATGGCGAATTATCTGGTACGCCGCCTGTTACAAGCGATCCCACTGCTGTTGGTCATCTCGATATTGACCTTCCTCATTGTGGAAATCGCGCCGGGTGACGCGGCACAAATGTATATCGATCCAGATCGGGGTTCTGATCCGGCTTATATTCAGCAGGTTCGTACGAGTTTAGGGTTGGACGAGCCGTTTTACGTGCGCTATGTGTCGTGGTTGGGCAAGACGATTACCGGCGACTGGGGCTTTTCGCTCCGCACCCGCCGCGCCGTCACCCTCGAAGTCGGCGACCGGCTGCCGAACACCATCCTACTCAGCGGTACAGCGTTATTTATTTCCTTCGTACTAGCTGTTCCCATCGGCGTGATCTCGGCGGTCAAGCGTTACACGGCGATTGACTACACCCTGACGACACTCTCGCTGGTGGGCATTTCCGTACCGATCTTCTGGGTGGCGCTGCTGCTACTTCAGGTCTTTGCTATTCAGCTCGATTGGGTGCCGGCTTCGGGGATGCGTTCAGCCCGACAGAATTACCAAGGGACGCAGGCGGTCATCGACATCGTACACCACATGATCCTACCAACCATCGTCCTGAGCCTCGCGCAGGTTGCCAGCTGGTCACGCTACCAACGTTCGGCGCTGCTGGATGTGATGGGGCAAGATTACATCCGCACGGCACGCGGTAAAGGGCTTTCCGAACGGCAGGTGATGTACCACGCACTGCGGAACGCGCTGATCCCGATGATTACCCTCGTCGGTTTGTCGGTGCCGGGGGTGGTGACGGGGGCATTCCTGACCGAAACCATTTTTAGCTGGCCGGGGTTAGGGCGTTTGGGCGTGGATGCCGTCACCGGACGCGATTACCCGATTATCATGGCGGTGACGATGCTTTCGGCGCTGCTGATCGTAGGCGGCAACTTACTGGCAGACCTTGCCATCGCGTGGGCAGATCCGAGAATTCGTTATGAGTAACATTCAAAGTTTATCCCTCGACGCGGAGCAAATCCCCGTCAGAACCGAACGTGTCCGTTTCTGGCGGGTATTTAGCAAGCACCGTTTGGCGGTTGCCAGCCTGCTGCTGCTGATCGTGTTCAGCTTCGTGGGTGTGTTTGCCGACCAGATTACGCCTTACGACCCGAACTCCACGAATACGTCCTATGCCAAAGGGAAGCCGCAGCCGCCCTCGGCTGAATATGCGCTGGGGACGGATAACTATGGGCGGGATTACTTCTCGCGCACCATCAGCGCCGTTCGCATCTCGCTGTTTGTAGGCATCACCGCGGTGGCGTTCCAGTTGGTGATCGGGGTGAGCGTTGGCGCGGCGGCTGGCTACTTCGGTGGGCGGCTCGACAATATCCTGATGCGCATTACGGATATTTTCCTGTCGATACCGGCGTTCATGCTGCTGCTGATTATGGCGGGTATCCTCGGCGGCTCGCTGGCGGCGCTGATTATCGCCATCGGCGGCCTGAACTGGATGACAGTAGCACGGTTGGTACGGGCGGAGTTCCTGTCGCTGCGCGAACGGGAATTCGTGCTGGCGGGGCGGGCGCTGGGTGCGTCGCCGTGGCGGCTCATCATCATTTACCTGCTGCCGAATACCATATCCTCAATTGTTATTTCCGCGACCCTCTCCATCCCCAGCGCCATACTCACCGAGTCGGCATTGAGCTTTTTGGGGTTGGGTGTTCCACCACCGAATGCCAGTTTGGGCAACATGCTTCAAGAAGCCCAGCAGTGGATTCGCGCGTCGTGGTGGATGTGGGTCGTTCCGGGCGTAACGATCTCCTTGATCGTACTCGCCTTTAATTTCGTGGGCGACGGCTTGCGCGATGCGCTTGACCGTCAGTTGGGATAAGGAGATGGGGGATCACATGACCTGTTGTAGCTGCTAGTGTGTTCTTGTCGTGTTCACCTCATGATTAGTTTTACAAGGCTCTATATCTTAGCGAAGGAGATACCATGCGTAAGTTGAGCCAGATCGTACTTTTGTTTCTCGTTTTAAGTTTGTCGGTAGTGATTACAGCCGCCCAAGACGATGTGCAAACGCTCATCGTGCAGGGCAACGGCGACCCGCAAACCCTGAGTGGTTTGTATGCCAATGACGGTAACAGTTTGGCGGTCGTCACGTTCATGGCCGAACCCCTGATCCTCGGCGGCGAAAATTGGGGCGATTCAATTGAACCCGCGCTGGCCGAAAGCTGGACGGCATCCGAAGACGGCCTCGAATATACCTTCAACCTGCGGCAGGGTGTGAAGTGGAGCGACGGTGAGGATTTCACCGCCGAGGACGTGCTGTTCACCTATGAAGCCGTTTTGCAAGAAGACAACGCGATTGATTGGCGTTCGAACCTGCTCCAAAACGGTGAACCCTTCAAGTTCGAAGTCATCGACGACCATACCTTCAAGGTGATCTTGAGCCAACCGGATGCCACCGTTTTGACCGCACTGGCAATCCCGATTGTGCCTGCCCATGCGTTTGAAAGCACCAGCGTGATTGACGCGCCCTACAACACCAACCCCATCACCACCGGCCCTTACCGCTTCGTGGAATGGAAGTCGGGTGAAAGCGTCACCCTCGAAGCCAACCCCTACTACTGGCGCGGCGAACCGAAGATCGGTCGTATCGTGGTCAGCTTCATCGAAGGCGTACAGAACTCCGCCAACGCTCTGCTGGCTGGCGAACTGGACTTCGCCCGTATCGACGGCGCGGACTTGTCGCCCTTCCAAGATAACCCCGACTTCACGATTGTGAATGCCCCGCGTGACTTGCAGCGTTACGTCGGCTTCAACACCCAGAGCAAGAACTTTAGCGATCCAGCCATCCGCCGTGCGCTCATCACCGGCCTCGACCGCCAAGCCGTCATTGACGCGGTGGCCGCAGGTAACGGTTTGCTCTCAGACTCGGTGTTCAACCGTTCGGTGTTTGTTTATGAAGAAGGCCGCAACGCCCAATACCCCTTCGACCCCGAAGCCGCGAAGCAGCAGTTGGCTGACCTCGGTTGGACGGACAGCGACGGCAACGGCTTCCTCGATAAGGACGGCGAAGAACTGACACTGCGACTGGTGTACCTCGGTTCGTGGTCGCTGATGCAGGGGATCGCGCCGATTGTGTACGACAACTGGCGTGCGCTCGGCGTGAACATTGAACTCGCCCCGCTGGACGATGCCGCGACCAACGAAGCGATCTACGACAACACCAGCGTGGAAAAGTCGTACGATGCGTTCCTCGGCGGCTGGGGTCTGTTCGGGCCGGAACCGGATCACTACCGCAACTACCTCGCCAACGAAACCGGTTTCTTCGCCTTCGCCAACCCGGAAATCGTTGACCTGTTCCAACAGGGCCGCGCGGAAAGCGATGTCGCCAAACGCACGGAAATCTACACACAGGTGGATGAACTGCTGTGGCAAGACCTGCCACTGCTGCCGATCTTCCAGCCAATTGGTGTGTACGTCTATCGTTCGGACTTGAACCTCGACGAAGCCGAAATTAACGGCACGTTCTTGACAGGTCTGAAGTTCCCCGGCTTGGCGTACTTCACCGAGTAATACGCTGATCTAACCAACAAGGAGGCACATCACGGATGTACCTCCTTGTTTTCTAAATTGGCTCCTGATTTCTTGTTATTAGACGCATTAGAAGGAAAGGTGCTCCGATGAAACGACGCTCATTGATTCTTCTGCTGGCGAGTGTGTCCCTGATCAGCGGCGTGATTGCTGCCCACGACGAAGCGCCTATCACTGACCAAGCGAGCGCATACACGCAATACTTTCATTCCCGATATGACATTGTTCTCGCCGACGCAGTGGACGAGACCCAATTTTCCGACGTGGCCGTCTCTCTGACTGAGGCTGCCGAAATTCCGGCGGATTTGGAACTGGAAGACTTCACAAACCTCGAAGCGGTCATCAAGACGGTGTACTACGTCAATCTTGATGAACTGGCGCTGACGTACCCCGAGGCCAAGATCGAAGCCGCGCTGGCGGATGTGGAAGGATTGCCCGCCGACCTGCCGACCAACCAACAGCAAATCGTCGCGACCGCGATTGACGCGGGACTGATTAGCGCGGATTTCGCCTCGACCTATGACCTCTCAGCCGCCGTATCCGCCGACTCGGCGTACTACCTGCTGGGGCAAGCACTCGAACTGACCGGCCAGTACAAGCACTATATCGGCTCGGTGAGCGACGCGGATATTTTCAACAAACTGGTGTATACGTGGGAGTCGTTCGATCAGGTTTTCGCGCCTGATCTTCAGCAGCCCGCCAACCAACTGATCCGCGATGGTATCATTACGGGTTACAACCTCAAGCGCACCTCGCTCAACGCGGGCTTCGACCCTGAACTGTCGCTGGTATACGGTCACGCCGACATCGACCATGCACGCCAACTGCTGACCCTGCTCCGCAGCGAAGGCTTGGACGCGAAGGTGCAGTTGGAACCCAAGACCTCGGCGTTCTTGTATCTGGCCGAGTGGGGCGAACCGGGAACAAGCCCTGAGTTCCAAGTGGAGCTGCTGGACGACGGTAATTACATCGCCTACGCCAAAGAGTACGACCTCGCCTTAGAGTTCGAGACGCAAGAAGCCCGCGACCAGTTTGACGCGGTGATTAATACCTACGCCAAGAAAGACTCCGACGATGAACCGGGTTTGATCTTCGGTGCGTGGCGGCAGCCGTTGTACTCGGCGTTGGTGGAAGTGCCGGATTACGTTGAGGTGAAGAATAACGTGGTTTACATTGGCGACTTTTACCTCCAGTCGTTCTCGTTAAACGAAAATTCCGAAACGATTGTCGAGAACTTCACCAAGAACTACGAAGACGGCGATGTTCAGGTGTGGAATTTGTGGGTCAACCAAGCGTTCCACCGCTACCTGCTGGGTGAGCCGCTGTAGTTTGTAGGGGCTTCGTTCCATATGAGGGGGGGTCAGGCCCTCCCTTTACGCAAAGACGACTTTTGCAGTAAGGAACACGCACGCAGCACACCGCGTCCCCTACACGTGTCCTGCCCCTATCCCAATATCAACGTCAATCCATCCTCGACATCCTCCCCCCTGCAATCTGCGTTCCTCGGCACGGCAGAGGCGTGATTTATTCAAAAACATTACAAAATCGAATCAAATATTGAAAACCGATATAGTTTAAGGGTTTATTCGAATATTGAGACCTTAAAATGTAAGTAGAGTCTGTTCGGGTAAAGAATGGGCAATTGGGCAGTGATAAATGTCAAGATTAGAGGCTGAGTATCTTCGTAAATAATTAAGAAACTAAAAGCATCATTACGAAAACACAGGCTTTATACTAGTTTAAGGTGGGTTTGTTTTTTCATACATTCATCCTTCGACTTATCCCACTCCTAACATTTATCCGTCAGTCGTCACAGTCAACGAGGAATGTTCCTTTGAACCGTAATCTACGCACCTCAGTCTATATTTTTAGTGCCATACTGGTTACTCTTTTGGCGGTTGCAACGGCGGGCTGGACGTTTGTCCCTGCTTATGCCGCCGAAGAGACTGTTGAAACGCCGGTTGTGCCGGAATCGACCCATGCGCCCGAAGAGCCGCCAACTGCCGAGCCGACGGAAGCGCCGCCTGCCGAAGCACCGACTAACGCGCCCACCGATGAACCGACTATTGATGCGCCCACCCCGGAACCGGCGACGGATATACCATCGACTGATGTGCCGACTATCGACGCGCCTACTGATGAGGCGACTATCGACGCACCCACCGAAGAGGCGACAACCGATGTCACACCAACCGCAGCCGCCGAAGAAACGGTTGAACCGGAGTTAACTGCGGAAGCGACCGAGGAAGCGACCGAAACAGCCATCGCGCCAGAAGAAACGCTTGAACCGGAAGCGACTGCGGAAGTCACTGAAACACCCATCCCGGTCGAACCCGAATTCGAGGTTACGCTGTCGTGTAGTGAAAACGGGGTTGAATTCGTCATCACGAACACCGGCGCGGATATGGAAGCCGCCTCTTCATTCACGCTGCAACTGGATGACGAAGCCAACGCTGCCGCGCCAACACCGCCGACCGACTTACCGGACAGCACCTTCCCGATTGAATTCACCCTGTTGGCTGGCGAATTTACGACCGTCAAGGCTGGATATGGCCTGCCGCAGATTGTTCTCGACGGCGTACCCTACTACCCGGAAACACCCTGCTTGCCACCAACACCGCCTGTCATCGAGGTGAGCGCTGTTTGTGCCTTTGAAACGGGTGTGACGTTTACCATCTTGAACACCGGCGGGGCGATGACGGCTGAACAGGGCTACACAATCTCCAACCTTGATGAACAGGCCAACAGCACGTTCATCCTCGGCACAAACGAATCCGTCAGCGTTGCAGCCGGTTACGGCCTCCCCACATTGACCACCGGCGAGGTCGTCAGTGGGTTGGCAGAAACATGCTTTGCGCCGACTTCCATCTCTGGTACCATCTGGGACGACATGAATGAAGATGCGGTACGCGGCGGAGATGAAATTGGCATGAGTGGTGTGGGAGTCAGCTTGATTGACACCACTGGCACGGCCTTGTATGCGATCAGCGACGCGGATGGCAATTACAATTTCGCCAACATCCCGGTTGCCACCTATACGATTAGTGTTGACCTCACAACCCTTTCGAGCGATTATCACGTTTCGTTCCCTGAAAGCACGACGGTCAATTTTCAGGCGTATGAAACGAACACCCCCATTGATTTCGGCTTCACGGCGCAGCCCACCGCTTCCATCACTGGCACCGTATGGATGGACTCGACCAACTACGGGGTGCGCGATGCCGATGAAACGGGTATCGCCGGGGTGTTGGTTGAACTGGTTGACGCAACCGGCACCGTAGTCGCGACCACGCCTATCGACGCGCTAACCGGCACGTATGTGTTCGTCAATCTATTCTCCGGCGATTACACCGTTCGTCTCGACCAAAACACGGTGTTCCAACCGAACGCGGTGTCGTTTAACAGCGACAGCACGATTGATTACGAAACGCCGATCAAACTGACTTCCGGCGAAGCACTGGCGAACATTGACTTTGGCCTTGTAGGCACCTACTGATAAACGGATACATCAAATATGCGACCTCACCTACGGAAGTACTTACGTTCGTCATCTTCCCGCTTCATCGTCATCCTTGCAACGCTCCTCAGCCTTCTGACAATCCTGTCAGAAGGTTTTGCCGTTGATGTCACCTCTATCGTCCCGCAGTGGCAAGCGCCCACTGGCAGCAGCGGTGCGCCCACCTGCTTGACGACAGATAATGCCTCCACACCGGTTACAGTACGCTACGGCGACGATGATTTGACCAACCCGCCGTGTCCGGCAGCCAGCGTGCAGTCAGGTTTCGGGTTCACAGCCGGATCGACCGGTACCTTTACAAACGGCACTCCGTTTATATTGGGGCAGCTCACGCATTTTAATAATCAAGTATTTGCATCCAGTTTACTGACGGGTGCGCGTTTAAATTTGACTTTTACTTCAAACACGCCGGTGCTGCCCCCTATTGATACACAGGTAGCGCTGGATGAAACGGCGAATAATCTTTCCAACTGCCCTTATGGCGATCCACAGCCTTGCGCTGACCGCGTGACCATTACGCCGGCTGCGGTCGAATTCAACGAAGCCGGGACGGATTACCAGCTCGAAATCCTCGGCATCATTCCGGGCAGCATCGGGACTTGTACATACAACCAAGCAGACCTGCGTTTGTCGTTCATCAGCGATGAAAATTCGAACAACTCCGGCTGCTTGTTCGGGCGTGTCACGATAGTATCCGATGCGGTAATGCAAATCGAGAAAACAACCACCGCGACCGAGTTACAACCCGGCGATGTTGTGGATTACCAAATTGACTATACCTGCGCCAGTACAACCTCGACCTGTAATGGTGTTCAACTGGTAGACTTCCTACCGGATGAATTGATTTACGTGGGGTCGTCAGGTTCGACACATACCGTTAGCCCCACAGGCTCCTATTCCACTGGTGGTAACACGGTTACGTTTAACTTTATTGACCCGCTTCCGGCTGGTTCAACCGGTTACGTTCGGGTTCGCGCCCGCGTGCGAAACGACGGTACGCTGACGAACGGTCAAACGATCACGAATACAGGCACATCAACCCAGACTAACGGCCCGACAACCACGAGTTCGGTTAGCTTACCGGTGACAACCACCTCAGACTGGGAAGTCACGAAGGCGGGTGACGGCGTTGCTTTCGTTAGCACAGAACCACCGATTACCGACATGACGTATAGCGTCGCCATATGCCCGAATGGCAGTAATGTGAACCTGCTCAACGCGCAAATGGTGGATACACTGCCAGCGGGCGCGGAATTTGTCAGCGCATCCGGCGGCGGGGTTTACAATGCAGGCGCGAACACGGTCACATGGACATTAGGCGATTTGTCGATTACCAACGGCTGTAACACACAGACGGTTGTCGTACGCTTCCCCCCTCCGACATTTGCTGCTGGTAATTCCGTCCTGAATACCGTTACCGGTACAGGAACGATTCCCGATGACGGGCCGTTCAACGATACGGCAGATGTTACACGCATATTGCAGACCTTCGTGCCAGCCGCGTCGATTCAAATCAATAAAAATACAACCCGTACTGATTATGTCGTGGGTGCGGAAGTCGATTACTTCCTGACGACTGGTAACACGGGTAACACCAATCTGTACAACATGGTGATGACCGATGATTTGCCGGATGCTTTCCGTACAACCGAAGTTCAAACGGGATCATCCGCTTTCCCAATGGTCGTCGAATACGCCATCAACGGCAGCAGCACCTATACCACATGGGCGAATGTGCCTGCGGGCAGCAACTCGACCTTAGGCGTTTCGGCTCTCGGATTGCAGCCAACCGATTGGATTACCAGCATCCGCTGGCGGTTCAACCCCGGCGTGGGTACACCTCCCGGTTGGACTATGGGAAGCAGGGCCCGCATCACTGGAACAATCACCAGCCCCGACCGCAACGGTGTCGCGATTGTGGAGGCTGACCAGATTAACAACAATGCCCGCCTTGACTGGGAATATCTACCCGGCGGCGTGGGGGATTGCAGCAGCCCCGGCGCACAATGCGGCAGTGGAACGGACGGAGCAACGATTGATGTCGTGCCGATCCCCGTACCTGTTTTTGACAAGGTAAGCGGTGGCGGTGTTAGCGCATCTCAGCGTTTCATTATCGGGCAGCAGGTCGGCTACTTTGACCTCACAGTCGATAACAATACCGGTATTGGGGTTGATAACTTCGTCCTGACGGATAGTATTCCGGCGGCATTTAATGTCACCTCGGTCAATGTGGGTAATTACAACGAATATACCAACGCCATCAACCTGCGTTACCAAGCGAGTGACAATCCCGGTGTGTGGGTGACGTGGCCGGGTTCGCCATTTGCGGAAGGCACGACAGTCAACACCTCCGCCCTCGGCTTACCGGCTGGCATTTATATCTCGCGTTTGGAATTCAACTACGGCTCGATTCCGATGAATTTCGAGGGCTACGCCCGAATTATGGGCGAGACGCTGGAGACTGACCGCGATGGCGCAACGGTCGCGGATGGCGATAATATGGTCAACAACGCCAGCATGGACTGGGAATTTATGGGGGTGCCGAATAACCGAACCGACAGCACCACCAATCCTATTCATGGACCAACGGTCACTCCGGCGGCGGCGAAATCAACCACGACGAACGGCCCTTATATCCCGACTTCCGCAGTCGGCTTCCGGCTAACGTTCGGCGCAGGTGGGGATTCGCCAAGTAATGTGCTGAATAATCCGGTCGTGGCAGATTTGCTGCCCGCCAATGTGAATTATGTGAGCTACACCTACAACGCCAACGGCACGGGTTTGGCCGCGCCAACCTTCGAGCAAATCGCGGATTACAACGGCACAGGCCGTACTCTGGTGCGGTGGCGCTTCACCGGAACCCTAACACGTGGGCAAACGGCCTTCATTGATCTGAACACTACGCTTTCCGCAGGGACACCCAGCGGCAGCCTTGCCAACACGTTCGCGGTTATTGTTGACGATATGCCCACCAACGGCGGCACGCCTGATGCACAGGACTTGGACGGCGATGGGCAAACGACCGATACTATTATCACCGCGACCACATCCATACCGGTCGAACAACTCATCGGCCTTGATTCGCAGAAGCGTGTCAGAGGCCAGTTGGATACCGCTTACTCGGTATTCCCCAGCTACGGGCACACTGTCCCCAACGGCAGCGTCGATTACCGGCTGACGATCATTAATCGCGGTAATATTCCGGTCAATAACGTGCGCGTGATTGATATTCTGCCCTTTGTCGGTGATACGGGTGTACAAGATACCCGACCGCGTAATTCAGCGTGGCGGCCTGTTTTGACTGGCCCGGTCACACCGCAATCGGGCGTGACGATCTATTATTCGACGGCCACTAATCCCTGCCGTCCGCAAATTATTCCCTCTGGTCCGGCGGGTTGTACATCACCAAATTGGTCACTGGTACCGCCCGCAAATTTGGACACCGTGCGTTCGCTGCGCTTCGACTTCGCGGGGACGATGGCACCGGGACAATCATTCACCTTTAATTGGTCGATGCGTGCGCCCGCGACCGCCGTAGACGAGTCGATTGCGTGGAACTCGTTCGCGTTTACCTCCACCAACGCCATCACCGGTGTGCCGCTGCGTCCGGCGGAACCGAACAAGGTCGGTATCATACTGGATACGACACCACTGACCTCGTTGATTACGCTTAAGAAGTACACCAACACCGAGGATGCTGACCTCGCGCCCGGCCCGTACATTCCGCTAAACGGCACGGTCACATGGCGTTACGACGTGACGAATATCGGTCAAACTCGGTTGGGTAATGTAACGCTGACGGATAATGTGGAAGGGACGATCACCTGCCCACAGGCGACCCTTGAACCCAACGAATCGATGACGTGTACGCTGGTCAGCCCGAACCCCCCGCAAATTGGGCAGTACGCGAACACGGCGAACGTTATCGGTACAGCGATTGACGCGGGTGGCACGCCGATTGATGGCGACCCCGTAGCGCCGGGGACGCAGTTGGTGCAGCCAACCTCGACCGATCCGAGCCACTATTACGGTTACGACCCGCTGACGGCGAGCATCGGAGATTACACTTGGATTGACCTCGACTATAACGGTCAGCAGGATGTTGGTGAGCCACCGCTGGGTGGTGTCACAGTGCGGCTGCTGGACTCCAGCGGCAATCCAGTGGATGACCCGTCACAGGCGGGAATTCAGGATTATGTCACCACAACGGATGCGAACGGGTTCTACAATTTCGTGAACCTTCCGGCAGGGAATTACATCGTTGAATTCGAAATTCCGTCGGCCTATTCGCTGACACTGCCCAACGTCGCCCCGGACGCGACGGATAGTGATGCCAACATCACCACCGGACGCACCGGTGTTATCCCGCTGGCGGTGGACGAACACAACACGACTGTGGATGCGGGGTATATCGCTTATGCTTCGCTGGGCGACCGCATTTGGATGGATACCAACGGTAACGGCATTCAGGATGCCGCCGAAACCGCGACACCTGCCCTTTTGGAAGGGTTGCAAGTCCTGCTGCTGGACAGCACCGGAACCACGACCATTGCGACAACCTACACCGATGCTGGTGGTAACTACCTTTTCGATAATCTGCTGCCGGGTGACTACATCGTCCAATTCCCGCTGCCGCCGACCGGTTACGTCTGGACAGCACTCAACGCTGCCGGAAGCACAGCTACGAATGACAGTGACGTTATCCTTGCCACCCGCCGCACAGTTACGACGAGTTTGCAGGCCGACGAAAACGACCCATCGTGGGATGCTGGCCTCGTCACACTGGCGAACATCGGTAACTTCGTTTGGTCGGACACCAACTTTAACGGGCGGCAAGACGCGGGTGAACCGGGTGTCGCCGGTGTAACCGTACGCCTGCTGAACAGCAGCGGTACACAAGCAACTGACGACAATGGCGTACCGATCCCGGATACGACGACCAACGCCAGCGGTGCTTACAGCTTTACGAACCTGCGTCCGCAGCAGTATGCGGTTCGCTTTACACTGCCCACAGGCTACATCTTTACCACGCAAGACGCAGCAGGCTCGACCGACGCGAACGATAGCGACGCGGTTGAAAGCGGCGTGAACATCGGGCAGACCATCGTCACAACCCTCGACCCCAGCGAAACCGATAACACATGGGATGCGGGGTTGATTCAACTCGCCAGCCTCGGTAACTTCGTCTGGCAGGATACCAACAATAACGGTCAGCAGGATGGGGGTGAACCGGGTGTGGCGGGTGCCATCGTCACACTGCTGGACAGCACAGGTACGCCGGTTACGACCGACGCACTCGGCAACGCGATTACGCCGATCACGACTCCGGCTAGCGGCGCGTACAGCTTCACCAACCTCGATCCCCGTATCAGCTATATCGTACAGTTCGAGCGTCCGGCGAATTATGTCTTCGCCACTCCGAACACAGGCGCGGACGCGACCGACAGTGACGCGGTAGTTTCGAACTTGCTGCCCGTAAGAATCGCCCATACGGGAACGATTACGCTTACTGCGGGACAAAACGATACCACGATTGATGCGGGTCTGGTTCAGGCCGCTTCGATTGGCAACTATGTCTTCTATGACAATAACAACAATGGTCAGCAGGATGCGGGAGACGCGCCAGTCCAAGGTGTGACCGTCCGCTTGCTGAATGCTGCGGGCAACCAAGCAACCGACGAACAAGGTACGCTGATCCCTGATCTCGTCACGGATGCAAACGGCCTTTACCAATTCACAAACTTGATCCCCGGTACCTACTCACTGTATTTCTCGACCCTACCGGCAACCTACACCTTCGCACAACGGGATATTGGCTCGGATGTGACTGACAGTGACCCGAACCGTTTCACAGGCCGAACGATTACCACCGTACTTGCCCCAAATGAAACGGATCTCACATGGGATACAGGGTTGGTCGTGGCTGCGGCATTGGGCGATTTCGTGTGGATTGATACGAACGCCAACGGTCAACAGGACGGCGGCGAAGCAGGGTTAGCCGGTGTGACCGTCCGCCTGCTCGACGGCAGCAATAACCCGATTGATAACCCGAATACCGCAGCCCTCAACGATGCTTACACCGCAACAACTGATGTCAACGGTAACTACAGCTTCGTCGGCCTGCCGCCGAACCTCACCTACCGCGTCCGCTTCGACCGACCGGCAGGCTATGTCTTTACGGCTGCCAACACGGGCGCGGACGCAACCGACAGCGATGGTGTGTTGAACGGTCAAACGAATGTAGCAACCGTCACCACAAACAACATCACAACCTTAACCCCCGGCACGACCGACAACACTTGGGATCAAGGGGTGCTGCTGCCATCGGCGCTGGGCGATTATGTCTGGCGTGATAACAACGATGATGGCTTGCAAACCGGCGGTGAACCTGCGATTAGCGGCGTAACCGTGCGGTTGCTCGACAGCGCAGGAGCAGCGGTCGATGATCCCAACACGAACGGCACACAGGCTTACACCGCCACGACGAATGCCAGCGGCTTATACAGCTTCACCAACCTCTATCCGGGTACGTACATCGTTGAGTTCGTCACGCCAACTGGCTACAAGCGGGCAGATTACTTCGTCGGCGGCGGAACAAACGCGGCGACCGACAGCGACATGCAGACAGCGGGTGTCAGCGCGGGGCGCACACCGACGATCACGCTGCCCTACAATACAACCGACAACACATGGGACGCGGGTTTCGTGCCGCTGGCGACCATTGGCAACTTCGTCTGGCGCGATAACGACAATGACGGTGTTCAGGATGTGGGTGAACCGGGTGTGGCCGGTGCAACCGTCACACTGTTGGACAGCACCGGCACAGCAGTGACGACAGACGGCATGGGGAACGCCATCAGCCCGATTGTCACCACTGGCACGGGCGCGTACAGTTTCACCAACCTTGACCCCGATATTGACTATATTGTGCAGTTCACGCTGCCTACACCAGCAGCGGGGCAAGCTGGTTACAAGTTCAGCCCACAAGATGTTGGCGCGGATACCACCGACAGCGACGCGGATACCACCACCGGACGCACAGCGGTTATCCCTCTCAATCCGGGGCAAACCGATAACGACCGTGATGCGGGTTTGACACCGCTGGCGCAGTTGGGTAACTACGTCTGGAATGACTTGAACGGCGATGGTGTACAAGGTGGCGCGGGTGAACTGGGTATCAATAATGTGACGGTCGAGTTGTTCCTGTCGAGCAACCTTGTCACGCCTATCGCCACAACTACGACGGGCAACAACCCGGTTGGCGGCGCGGCAGGCTACTACCAGTTCCTAAACCTCGACGCGGGAACGTACGCCGTCCGGTTTACCCTGCCATCGGGTTATGTCTTTACGCGGCAAGACGCGGCAGCGGCCACCGACGCGACCGACAGTGATGCGAATCGCTTCACCGGTTTCACCGGAAGCTATACCCTAGCATGGGGTGGTTCGAACCAAACCATTGATGCAGGTATCGTCCAACCCGCGAGCCTCGGCGACTACGTGTGGTATGACACAGATGACGACGGTATTCAGGACGTAACGGAAGTCGGGCAGAACGGCGTGGTCGTCCGCTTGTTGGATGCAGCCAATAACCCGATTGATGACCCGAACACGCCCGCCGTCAATGATGCTTATGTGCTGACGACTGCGAATAATCCGGTGGGCGGCGCACCCGGCTACTATGTATTCCAAAACCTGCTGCCGGGGGATTACCGTGTGCAGTTTGACCTGCCAGCCAGCACCTTACCACAACCCAGCGTGGACTATGTTCTGGCACGGCAAAATCAGGGTGGTGATGATGCGCTGGACAGTGACCCTGATCGCGCGACAGGCATCACCGCGACCATCAACCTGAGCGCCAATGAAAATGACATGACCAACGACGCGGGTATCCTGCTGCGTGGCGCGAACCTCGGCAACCGTGTATGGATCGACCTCAACAACAACGGTATTCAGGACGGTGGCGAAGTCGGCTTGAACGGTGTAACGGTTACGCTGCTGAACGGCTCCGGCGGCACGGATATTGATCCAATCACCCCCGGCACACAGACACTCAGCACCGTAACGGCATTCGATGCGACGGTTGGCAATGGCTACTACCAATTCACCGAACTGGTACCCGGCACTTATATCGTCCAAGTCACACTGCCTGCTGGATACCAGTTCAGCCCGCAGAATCAGGGTGGGGATGATACGGTTGATAGTGATGTTAACCTGACCACCGGGCGTACCGCTGTCATCACCGTCGCCCAAGACGGAGACGACCAGACATGGGATGCGGGTGTCGTGCCGCTGGCGAGCATCGGTGATTATGTCTGGCGCGATAACAATAACGACGGCTTACAAACGGTGGGCGAACCTGCTCTGGCGGGTGTCGTTGTCCGGCTGCTGGATACCGCCAACAATCCGGTCGATAACCCGAATGTCGCGGGCTTCCAAGCCTACACATACACCACTGTGGCGGACGGCGCGTATCTGTTCAACAACCTGCCGCCAGATGTTTCGTATGTGGTGCAGTTCGACTTACCTGCTACCGGTTACCGCCGCTCGCCTGTTGATGCGAATGGCAACACCAACGACGCGACCGACAGCGACGCGAACCTGACCACAGGCCGCAGCCCGGCGACACTGCTTTCGCCGAATGAGTTTGATAACACGGTGGATGCAGGCTTCGTGCCGCTGGCAACCATCGGCGACTATGTATGGATCGACACCGACGGCGACGGTGTACAGGATGCGGGCGAAGTCGGCTTGAACGGCGTGACGGTGAACCTGTACGACGCGGCAAACCTCAGCACGATCCTGCGTACCACCACCACCGCCAACAATCCAGTCGGCGGCGCACCCGGTTACTACCAGTTCTCGAACCTCGATGCGGGTAGCTACGTGGTCGAGTTTGTCCAACCGGTAGGGTACATTTTCACCAACCCGAACATCAACAGCGCGGCCACAACCCCGGCCTCAACCGACGCGAACGACAGCGATGCCGACCGTTACACAGGGCGCACTGGCACTTACGTCCTGAACTGGGGCGACAGTGTTCAAACCGTAGACGCAGGTGTCCTGCAACCAGCGGCGCTCGGCAACTACGTCTGGGTGGATACCAATGACAACGGTGTTCAGGACGGCGGCGAGCTTGGCTTGGACGGCGTGACTGTTCACCTGCTCGATAGCGCGGGTAATCCCGTTGATAACCCGAATACGGCTGCGGTCGGTGATGCATATACCGTCACCACAGCGGGCGGCGGGGCGTATGCCTTCACCGGCTTGCTGCCCGGCACCTACTCGGTACAGTTCGACCTGCCGAATGCGACTTACGTGTTCGCACGGCAGGATGCGGCAGCCGCGACCGACGCGACCGACAGCGACGCGAACCGCACCACCGGACGCACCGGTAACTATACGCTGATCGCCAACCAGACCGACAACACGGTTGACGCGGGTATGCTGCTGCGGGCAAGCCTCGGCGACTACGTATGGATTGATACGGATGGCGACGGTGTTCAGGATGGCGGCGAAACCGGTGTCCAGAACGTGACCGTCACCCTCTACGACGGTACCGGCGCACAGGTCGATAACCCGAACACGCCAGCGGTGGACACCTATGTCGTCCAGACCGATGTGAACGGCGCGTATCTCTTCAACAACCTCATCCCCGGCGACTACTATTTGGTCTTTACCCTGCCCTCCGGCTACATCTTCACACGGCAGGACGCAGCCGCCGCGACCGACGCGACCGACAGCGACGCGAATCGCTTCAATGGACGCACGATTACGACGGCGCTGATCTCCGGCGAGAATGATCTGACGTGGGACGCGGGTATTTTGCAACCAGCGGCGCTCGGCAACTACGTGTGGGTGGATACCAATGACAACGGTGTTCAGGACGGTGGCGAGCTTGGCTTGGACGGCGTGACCGTTCACCTGCTCGACAACGCGGGTAATCCCGTTGATAACCCGAATACGGCTGCGGTCGGTGATGCATATACCGTCACCACAGCGGGCGGCGGGGCATATGCCTTCACTGGCCTGTTCCCCGGCGTGTACGCGGTACAGTTCGACCTGCCCAACACGACCTACGCTTTCGCACGGCAGGATGCGGCAGCCGCCACCGACGCGACCGACAGCGATGCCGACCGCACCACCGGACGCACCGGTAACTATACGCTCATCGCCAACCAGACCGACAACACAGTTGACGCGGGTGTCCTCGCACGCGCCAGCCTCGGCGACTTCGTGTGGAACGATGTCAACGGCAACGGTGTTCAGGATGGCGCTGAAACCGGTGTCCAGAACGTAACTGTCACCCTCTACGACGGCACGGGCGCACAGGTCGATAATCCGAACACGCCAGCGGTGGACACCTATGTCGTCCAGACCGATGTGAACGGCGCGTATCTCTTCAACAACCTCATCCCCGGCGACTACTATGTCGTGTTCACTCTGCCCTCCGGCTACATCTTCACACGGCAGGACGCAGCCGCTGCGACCGACCTGACCGACAGTGATGCCGACCGCTTCAACGGACGCACGATTACGACGGCGCTAATCTCCGGCGAGAATGACTTGACGTGGGACGCGGGTATCCTGCAACCCGCCGCACTCGGCAACTACGTCTGGGTGGACACCAACGACAACGGTGTTCAGGACGGCGGCGAGCTTGGCTTGGACGGCGTGACTGTTCACCTGCTCGACAACGCGGGTAATCCCGTTGATAACCCGAACACGGCTGCGGTCGGTGATGCATATACCGTCACC
>Ga0209460_1000502_pt1 | contig 35230 bp, 77 predicted proteins | sample EBPBio132013_DNA_FD_185868 | JGI IMG/M metagenome (GOLD analysis project Ga0209460, IMG submission 185868) | Wastewater treatment Type I Accumulibacter community from EBPR Bioreactor in Madison, WI, USA - Reactor 2_5/13/2013_ DNA (SPAdes)... | ecosystem: Engineered > Bioreactor > EBPR >... | reverse complement strand
CAGTTGTTGCTCCTTGAACGTCCCTCGTCCAAACTTGTACTTCGAGTCGGGTTGCCGCAGAATCACCCCTTCGTGGCCATCGGCGAGCACCCACTCGATGAAGTCGTCCAATTGTTGGCGATCCCAGATCAGAACCGGGACATCGACCATGACCCAGGACGGGTACGGCGGCTTTTCAAAATTGACCCATCTATCTTCAAAGTTCACACCCTCTATGACACGGTCAAACACGACGAAGCGGAAGTCGGGCTCCCCGCTGGCCCTCCTGAATGCACTCTGACAACGGTTGAAACATCCGTTGTCGTTGAGCGGGAGCATGACCAGTTCACCGTCGTGATTGTTGAGTTCTGGACACTCCGTCAGTAGGCGTCGGGTGTGTAGGTTGTCGAGTTCCCGCAGCGAGTTGAGGACGGTCTTACCGCCTTCGATGGCGGTGCGAAACCCGTCGTACTTGATCGAGCCGTAGCACGGGTAGCGCACATCGTCGATGTTGAGGGTGCCTGTCGGCGGCTTCATGGGCTTGAATATGCTCATCGTGCTTTCTCCGAATGAAATCCAGTGTACATACGTCTGTTCTCTTCTTTCTGCTGTGCAACCAGCGCGGCGAGTCGCGCCTTGTTCTGTTCCGGGTTCCTCCTCGCTTTCCAGCACGGCGTGCATTGCGCGACCGTGACACGGTTGCGAATGATCTTCTTGAAGTCGTCCTCGGGGTGGAGTCGTTGGCGGTAGGGGCATCGCTTGAGGGGTGTCAGAGTCATAGGAACATCCCCGTCCCCATCAGCGCACGCTCCGCTGTCCCAAAAGATGGGAAGTCCCGAAGGTCCCATGAGGGGACACCGAAGCCCAACTCCTTCACGAAACAGGCTGTCCATAAACCCTGCATGTAGTGGTGCACCAGGACAATGTCCTTCGAGTTGGCCAGGGTCCACTTCTTCAAGGTGGGGAGTTGAGTCAGACGTGAGGCAGGAAGTCGGTACGGATGATTCAATGCTTTGACTTCCAGAAACCCGGACACAGCTATGTTGCGCCATATATAGTCTGCGGGCTGTGCCGCCAACCTGCCTCGTGCAGCTTTAGCGTCGGGCAGTCTGTGCCAGGCGAAATCTTGACGCTCGTTCCACTCCTTGAACAAGTTCTCGACAATGGTCTCGGTTTCTTTGCCGACGCGTTCGGGCGGGAGAGATGCCCACCAGGTTGGATCGTATTTCTTCATGTTGTTCTTCTTATCGAGTTGAAAAATCTCCGCAGCACATAGCTGCGGATGATCGAGACGACGGTGAAATACAAGGTCAACTCCAGGTTCTGCGCCAGACTGATGTGTATGTCGTAATACTTGAAGATGACCACTTGGGAGAGGAAGGAGACGATCAGGCCAATAGCAACATTGGTGATCGTCTCGACCATGGACATGGTTCGGGTTTGGGACATGTCAGACAGTGACACCCATGTCGGCGAGCATGGAAATCGTCTCGTTCACGTACCACGTCTTGTCCAGATCGGCCGGCAGTTCGTCAGGCAACGTCATGCACAGCTTCGCACCCTCAGTCTTCGGCACCTTGTTCCCCGACGTGGCGTAGTTGATCGGCAGACCCGGCTCAGTTGTCATGTACCAGCGAGCAATCCGACCGAACTTCGTGCCGCCGACACCGACCTCGACAGGCTTCGGTCGGGACTTCCGCTTGACGCTGGCCCGAGTCGAACCCTTGTCCAACCACTCCTGCCTGCGCCATTGACCCTCATCAACCTGAACCCAGTCATCCACTTCTTCAACGGCGTCGTATACGATGCCGCCACCCTTGACGACCCGGATAGAAACGAAGTCACGGATGTCGGTGTACTTGTTGATAGATACCGAGGGATGGGAACCGTCCTTGAGATAGTCCACCGCCATGTTCGAGCACACCAGATTGGTCGGGTTCTTCATCAGGCTCGTGGTCGCGTACAAGCCCTTGCGCTTCGATTTTCCACCCCTGCCGCTTCCATGGACAATCTCCCCTTCGGGGGAAACGATGGCCGTAGGGCGATCCGCCGTTATGGCAATGTAATTATTCACATTGGCAAGTGCCACAGTCGCATAGCTGGTTTCCTCATACTCAAAACCTGTGCGCTCTGCATTTTCTGCCACACGCTTGAGAAGTTTCTCCCGGTAGCGTGCGGGGTATTGGACCATGATACCGTCCGTGTTGGCAGACAGGACCCTGACTTCCGGGTGGAACTCAAGGCTGTAGATGAGGCAGAGCAGGTTCAACTGGCCTGTCAAGGTCACGGCCAACATCAAGTCCGGGGAGTAGAACGAGCTGTAGGGGCTACCCAACTTCCCAAACGTCCCGTTACAGACCACCTTTTTTGTGTTCGCTTCAACTTTGAGTCTGCCGAGTTCTTCTTTCAGTTCACGAAGCCTGTTTTGCAATGAACTCTTGTCTTGCATTTGATGCCTCCTCGATTGTGTCGAACGTGCCAAGGTGGTGCCGACAATTATTGATATGTACCATCGACGTAAAGCGCCCCCGACCGTTAGGCTGCACTCCACAAACACCTGTGGTGCTGTTCTTAAAGGTTCGTCGATTAAAACGCTGCTCAGAAACCGTGGCCCACCGACAATTTTCCGGAGAGTAACCCTTGTTGTTGTCAATGCGATCCAAACTGAACGCCTCAGACGGCTTCAACCCCATATCGTTGGCGAAATTCTTAAACTCACTCCATCGCTGGCAGATAGTCACCCCTCTCGCCCCATAATGTTTGTAGGCTGGATTATTTTGGTTGCAGCAGCGCTGTTTCAGGCTGACCCACGTGTTATACAAAGGGTGGGTTTTGGCTGTGTACCCATGAACGAGTTCTCCGCGAGGATGATAGGTTCTATTCGGCATTTCTCAGCTCCCTTTCGATTTCTTCTATCTCCTTCTCGATTTGTTGCGCCCTGTGTTTCGCCCCAACACGACTGTTGAGTATCTTCTCGTACTCAGCAATGAACCGCGCCCCGCCTTCCACTCGTGGCGTCAGACCGGCCTTGAGCATGATGTTGGGATAGTACGACGCCACGTCAAAGTCCGATACAAGCACTTCGTCAGTCGCCTCAACATGCAGGCACTTGTCATGGGTGCTGTGCAGGCCACCGACACCGCACTGGTAACTGCCCTCGCCGATGAGCACGAGTTCCTTCAACCACTCTGGTGATTCCACCTGACCGTTGGCCGCATTGATCGTGAACTCGGTCCGGTTCAATCGCTCGATCAGGTCGTTGATGACATCGCTGTCAGTCTCAATGAAGTCCGGCGCCTTGTATGTGACAGACTTCGGGGTGCTTCCAGGAGGGCGCTTGCCAATGCTCGCCGCTTTCTTCAACACCGCCTCGGCCACCTGCGCATCGCTCTTGCTGCGCAGATCGACGCCGTACTCCTCGGACATTTCCTTGCGCAACTCGATCTCGGTCTCCAACTTCTTGAACAGGGCCTTGGTCACGCCGATGTCGTTGAAGCAGTAGCTTTCGAGGACCAGGAGTTGCTCGTCAGTCAGGTCCACGTCATGCTCGAACGGCAGGTCGACCATGGTCGGATACCCCATGCGGCCAGCGTAGGTCTTGAGCGATGTCCGGACACCGGGTGCCGGTTCGATCAAGTCGATGTGGTCGAACTCGACCGGTTCGTAGTCGAACTGGCTCGGCATTTCCCACGACTTCCCGCCTTCAACAATGATGACTTGCGCCATCCGCTTGAGCGTGACCGGGTCATGGCCGGCGATAGCGGCAGAGAACAGCGGGGCGTCGAAGTGAATGCCGTTGAAGCTGACCCATGTCAGGTCGTCGCGGCACAGCATGGAGTGAAGCCGGGTCATGTCGCGCTCTTTGTGCCACCAGAACGAGAACCGCTCACCCGTCTCGATGATCTCAACGCATACGAGGAAGACCGGGGTCATGTCGCCGATCAGTTCCACGTCGAAGACGGCGTGGTTCTTCTGAACCTGGACTTTTGCCGGGTGAATCTCATCCCACCAGTTGCAGGGCAAGACTTCATCCGTACCAATCACGCCGGCCCATTTCTCAAGGCGAATGTCGCTGACCTTGTCGATACCGACACGTCGTCCTGGCTGGAACACCAGCGGTTGCATCTCGGTATCCACCCACTCGCTGTGCAGCAGGGCGCATTGGTAGCTTTCGTACACGTGCTTGGCCCCGTCCACGACCTTGATGAACGGCTTGAAATTCTCCACATCCTCGGTGAGTTCATTGAGCGTGCCGCGAATCATCATGCCTTCGAGAGCGGCCAGCCCGCTGTCACCGTACCTCACGAGAAAGTCGAGGAACGATTTCGGGCCGAAGCCTGCAGCTCCCTTATATTCATTGCCGTCACCGATCAGCGCCTTGTAGACCGGAACGTACCTGCAGGGGAACGGGCCGTACTTGTTGTCTTTCGTGATGCGCCCGTTCTGGAACAGCGACACACGGTCGTTGATGAGCGTGGTCATGTCGCCGTCCACGGTGAGGATGACCATCTCACCCGGCAACTTACGGGCCAAGTAGGCGAGGATGTCATCTTCTTCCACACCGTCCTGCGTCACGACTTGAGCACCAATGTCACCGAACGACTTGAACAGAACCTCTTTGCATCTGGCGAACTGTTCACAGGCTTGCGGCGGACGCGAGTCGCGGCCCATCTTGTACTGGCCGTAAATCGCCTTCCGTCGTGCCGTGCTCAACTTGCCGGCATGAACAAAGATCACGTTCTCCGGGCCTACACCAGACTCACGCATGGCGTGCAGGAGTTGGTCAGTTGCCTGCTCGACGCCGAACTGCCAACCGTTGACGTACACCGTCTTTCCCTCATGCTCGACCCCTCTCCCGAACTCTTCGTCCGTTCCGCGAAGGAGGGAGAACCAGATCAGGCTTGGGGTATCCACAAGCAATCTCATCGCGACATCCTTTCCGTAATCCGTTTGAAATTCCACCATGAGATACCCACGAGGTCGGCGAGCAGATAGCCGGCGACCAGCGGGGCACACAGGAACTTGGCGATGCAACTGCCCATGACCTGGAGCATGGCCCAACCCATGTTCAACATCAGGTGCAGGACCGTGACGAAGAAGATGGGGAGAACCAGGAGGCGGATCGCCCACTCCGGCAGATCGACGGGTTCGACGTATCTGGACGCGTTTTCCATGCGTCGAATCGCTTCCTCGCACATGACTCTATGAGCGTCCCAGTCCACGGCGGGCCTCCATTTTCTCTTTGTGGGTTTGGCAGGCGATGCAGCGGATACGCCCCATCATGAGCCTGACCGCGTTCAGTTCCTCGTCGCAGTCGATGCACGTTGTTGTGGGCCAGGACCCGTCAGGGTTTGGCACCTGCTCCGGCGCAGCCTTGGCCCGGACAGCGGCCTCGGAGCGTCGGTTGTGCAGGTCCTGCACATGGCTTGCGGCATCGAGCGGGTCCGTGAACCTGCACGTTTCTTCTTCTGGGAAGGTTTCACTCACACCAACTCCTTCTTTTCCAAGTCCAGGATCAGTTCGCGGAGGCACTCGATCACCAGCTTCGCCTGCTCCTTACACATGAGCACGGTCGTCTGCACTTTGTCCTTGTCTTCCCAATCCCGGATCTCGATCAGGCCAAGGCCCTCGCGGTCTTGGCCGACTTCCATGCGCTCCCCGTCGCAGCCCCAGATTTCGTACACTTTCTCGACCGTGTAGGCGTTCATGCCAAACTCCTCACGATTCTGTCAACTTCAGCGTGCAGGTCGGATACAGAACCCAGGTTATCGATGGTGTAGTTGACCGGGAGGGTGATGCCGGCCTCGCTCTTGTGCTGACCCGCAACCCCTTCCAGTCCGGTCCCCCGAATGACGCGAACGATGACGCCGCCGAAGCCACGAATCTCGTTGACTTCGTTGTCGAAGCGCACGTCAGGGACAACGACGTGGTCGGTGTCCATGAAATGGCCGTAGCTCAAGCGCCACCGCTTGACCCAGAAGTCTTCGCCGAACTTCTCTTTGAAGGAGTCGCCGACTTGCTGATACATCTGGCGAGGAGCGATGCTCCAGTACGGAATGACGACATCCTTCAGTTCGTCGCCGAGTTGCGCTTGCGTCAGGCCAAACGCTTGTTGCGCTGCCAGTTTGAGCGGGTCAGCCAGGGCAATCCGTGTGAACTCGTAGCGAGTCCAAAGGTGCTTGGCGACGGTGTCTTTGCCGCTGCGGGCCAGGCCCGTGATTCCGATCAATTTCATTGTGCTCTTTCTTGTAGTTGTTGTTGTTGTTGTTGTTTGAGTTCGTCGATCTGGTTCTGCACTTGCTGCTTGAGGAACTTCCGGACGGTGGAGACTTTCCAGTACCATTTCTTAGGTATGGTCCCAGGATACAGCCCGTAGTTCTGTTTGGACTGTTTGGACTTTTCAAACAAAAACGAGTCGGGTTCGGGAAAACTTCCATATCTGACACAGTTTGTCAGCGTCACCCTGGTCACGCCGAGAATCTTGGCAATTTCAAGCGATGTCAGCAGGGCATCGTGGTTTGCTATCAGCAACCACTCGGGCGGTTCAGGAATCTTGTTCAAGCCTTTTGCCATGGTTCTTCATCCTCAGTTTGTGAAAGTAGTCGTACATCAGGTTGATGTACTTCTGGCGCTGCCACTCGTTCGGATTGACGAGGCGGCTCACGATGTTGCCGAACTTGGAATTGAACCCGGCCTTGGTCATGTACTTCGGCACCAACGCCGGATACAGTTTGCCGAGCGGGTCTTCCTCTTGCGACAAGATCAAGGCTAGACTCTTGATGCGTAAGTCGGTCGGCGGCACGAAGATTTTGGCGTGCGAGATGCGGCGGAAGTTGAACTTCGGACGGCCGATGGCGAGAGCGATCAGGGCCTTGTCCACGTTCTTTCCCTGCCTACGAGCCTCCCGATACAGCTTGCACATGTCCGGACTCTTGCTCTCGACATGCTTCGTCTCGGTCAGGATTTTCATGTGGTCGGCGGCGATCTTCATGCCATCGCAGAACCGGCTGTAGACGATGCCGTTGATAATGCCGTAGGCCACGTCGTCGTGATGGACCATGAGAGATGTCGGCGTCACTTCCAGCCTTGCTCCGCTGGCATTGCCCAGGCAATAGAGCAGGCGCACCGTTTGCTCGCCCACATCACTGACATGGGTCACGAAGTCGACCACGTCTTGCGACGACTTCGAGAGCAGGTCCTGGACGCTGTCCCCGTCACCGGGGTTCTTCATGGGCCACAGCCAACTATCGAACGCGTCCTCGGTCTGCGCACCGTTTCCGGGCACGTGCGGGGCCATCACGTCGCGCAGCTTGTGGTCCTCGAACATGATGTCGTTGAGCAGAGGCAAGGTCTGGTACACCACCCGCTTACGGGGCCAGACCTCGATCTTGTAGGCGTGCCGCAGGAGGAAGGCGATGCGGTTGATCAGGGGTTGTGCCGGGTCCATTACAGCACCCCACGGATGGCGGCTTCCTCTTTGCTCAGGTCACGGTTGTTCGCGTCGTCCTCGTTGAAGCCGTTGGGGTAACGCACCATGAGTTTGGCGATGTTCACGTCCAGGATGTCGTCCCATGACAAGCCGAACATGACCACGATCCAGTTCAGGTAGAACATGACATCGCCGACTTCTTTGCGAACATGTTGCGTGTTGAGCGGCGCTTTGTGGAACACGTGCTTCTTCAGGTGATCGACGAGTTCCCCTGTTTCTCCACAAAGCCCCATGGATGCGTTGGCAATAGCCAGGTCACCTTCCAAGGTGCGGATGGTGCGGAGGGATTTCTTGCTGTATTCGTTGAGTTCCATTCTTATCTTTCTTATCATCGGAAAAAGCCCGGAACAAGTCCGGGCGGAAGGGTGGAGCAGCGTTCTGTTACGCCTTCAGATCAACTCTGAGGTTGTACTCTTTGAGAAATCCGGCAATGGCTTTCATGGCCGTGCCGTAGTGCGGGTTGCCCCGCTTGCTCCCGATCTTGATCGGGAAGTGGCGACGCACATAGTCGCGAATTTCTTTCGATGCGCCTTTTTCCGCGTTGGACGCCTCGGCTGCTTCTTCGGTTGGGAACTCATTCCCGAAGTCGTCTTGGTATCGCAGGATTGGTTGTGCCATTTGTTTCTCCTTATGCCAACGGAATCAGGTCGGAGCCGTGGAACCACCCGCTATCAGTCCGTCCGTCTGCCGCAGTGTACAAAACAAGATACAGCGGGTTGGATTCAAGGTACTCGGCCCGCCCCTCAACATCCCCCGCTTCATCCACCCCACGTTTCAAGGCCACACGCTGGCCGAGTTCAAATTCAAAAGTTTTCATAGTTTCTCCTTGTTACAGCGCGAGCAAAGACGCCCGCAAATCACTGTCGATGTTGTCCGCCTTGGTCAACAACCAGTTCACGTAGTCCTTCGGGAGTTCGCTCAGGTTCTTCCCACGGTGCTTCCCGAAACTCATCTTGTGGATCTTCCTCGGGATGTTCTGGATGTGCATCAGCTCAGGCAATCCGCACTCGGCGTCCTGGCACATGCGCTTGACCAGTTGCATGAGGACGTTCACGTCTTCGTCGGCCGAGTGCGCCCGGTCATGGCAACCGTCAAGGCCCAGGTAATACTTCAGGGTGGTGAGCTTGTGGTTGTCAGCTTCCGGGTAGATGACGCGGGCCGCTTTCATGGTGCAGAGTGTGAGCGGCTCGCGCATCCACGGAGCGAAGTGGACGATGTCGAAGGCGGCGTTGTGGGCGACGAGAACCCCGCCATCTACATCAAGCGGATAGCCCGCCTCTTCCATGAACTCGCTGATCGTCGGGGAGTCCGCGACCATCGCTTCCGTGATGCCGTGTGCCCCCATCGCCCCCGGTTGAATTGGCTTCTCGGGATTGATCAGGCTGTAGTGCCGGTCAACCTCGTTGAAGTTCTCATCGGTTTCCACCCACGAGATTTCGACGATACCCGCGTCCTTGCCCAGGCCCGTGGTTTCGGTGTCTCCAAAAATGTATCGGTACATTGTTTGTCCCTTGTTGTTATTGTTCAGACCCACTCAACTGCTCTCGGCCCTCCCACGAGGGGTCCCCGAACGGACGCTTGAGGGTTCGGCCTCTTATCCAAGAGCATGTGAGTAGGCCCCGGTTACGAACCAGACTAGCTGGATTTCCGGGGTTCGAGAAACGGGTGGCGGTCTCGAACCGTTGATCAACTGCGATCCACCATGCCTGACTTAGCAGATTACCCTGTCAGTTCGGGGTTTCCCTGTAGAAGCAGGGTCGGAAGTATCCCGCGCTGCGGGACGCATCTGCAATACGCTATTGCGTTCAGACTGCTTTCGGTGCCGCAAAGTCGAAATTCGTGTAGTCCCCGCTCTTGCCTTCAAGGGCAACAGCGGTGACCTCGACATCTTCCAGTACGCCGACCCGGCCTTCAGACTCGGCACGGCCACGCTTCCCTTGGAAGTAGCCGAAGTTTGAGGCAGAGGTCTTCGACAACTGGACCCGAACATCCCACGAATCGTCATCGGGGGCGACGGTGCCAAACTTCTCGGACCAGACCACACGACCCCACAGGTCGACATAGGGTTCGACGTGGGCCTTGGAATAGCCTTCCGCCTTCAAGGCGTCAACATAGTCCTGCAGGTCGCTGCCATCATCGACGATGGTTTTCTTGTCGTAGGAGTTGCGGACCTTGCTCTTGGCTTCCTTGTCGTTGGAGCCGGGGACAGCCAGAAAGCGCATGTTGTAGGAGTCGACATGGAGCACGAACTTGGTCCCGAGACTGCCCTTTTTGCTGTGCTTGGCACAGCCCGACGTGTGCGTGATGGAGGGCGATGCCTGGAACCACAACATCACGTCCGCAAGAGGGTAAGCATTCTCTTTTTCCTCGAACGCCTTCCGGTATTTGAGCGGAGCTTTTGCCGGAACAACAGCGGTGCCGGTAGCGGCTTTGGTGATGGCGGTGGCAGCGGCCAGCCCTGCGGCAATGGCGGCTTTGTCGACGGCGGGGGCTTCTTTGGTCCCGGCCTTCTCCTTCGTGGCGGTTGTGGTTTCGGTTGTGGTGTCGTCTTGCGACTCGAATTCAGGTTGCGATTTCAGTCCGGCCATGGTGATGGTCCTCATAGTGGTTGCAGTTGATGGTACAGGGGTGGATTGTACGTTGTACATAGAACAGTGTCAACATTGAATCATAGTGCACACTCCTTTCTATTTTGTCATCTGAATCTGGTCAAAGAGGGTGCGGACTTGCTGTAACGTACCCTGTGGCAACTTCAATTTTCCGCAGCAGGCGGATGATGCGAGGTACACCTTCACTGAGCGGCGACTTGCTCATGTACTCACGATGCATCCAGGCCAGTTCATCGGCGGCTTCAATCAAAAGTTCCCAACACACTGTGTTGTCGTCTTGTTTCATCCCCCCCCCCCCCCCCCCTTTTTTTTTTTTTTTTTTCTGTTTTGTCATCGGCGTCTGACATCAAACATCCACCCCGTCGTGTTTGGAGGTCCGGACAGAACCTGCGTCGGTCTAGGGTGCTGCTCCTGCACGGCACATCCCGGTAGAAACCTCTGGTCACCCCGAGGAAAGATCAGGATGCAGGTTGGTTTCGCGAAGAACCCTAGCGGGGCATGGTTGCTCGTGCAGTTGTGCGGGGCTTTGAAGTGCTTACAGTTCACGTTGTTCACGGCGAACTCACCACTGCTCACGCCCAAGTTCGGCGGTATCCCATCCCAACCACCACTGATACTTACGGCTGTATTCTTTAAGGCTGTGATCTGGTTCAGGGTTTGCGTCTCTAGGTAGCCCGTTCTTCTGAGCAGCGAACCCCTTTGCTCGAACAAACTTGTCTTGTGCGAGAAGATAACCCCTCTCACCTTCGTATGCTTGGCACATTTCTCATTACCCTTTCATCGAAAAGAATCCACGCCCTCGTTCTCCAGGTACGTGCCACTCAATCTGTAGATCACGGCACGTGGAGAATCCCACATCGGGCTGTCAGGTACGGCGCGCTGCACCGTACCCCCATAGTTCCCCAACGACACCTGGAAGGTGTTGTGGGTGTCGAACAGAACCTCCAAGCCCAGGCTGCGCTGGTACTTGACGTACTTGTCGAACGCGTTGCGCAGTTTGAGGTCGAGGTAGCGACCGTCCGCCGACTTGACGTAGTCCGTGCCAGCGGCCAGTTGGTACTGCGGGTCGGCATGCCGGGACAGGGCAGCCATGGTGTCGAGGACACGGCTGGCTTCCGACATGTTCTTCGGGATGGAGTCCATGATGTTGTCCATGATCGAGTCCCGCAGTTCGGCCATGCGTTCATCGAACAGGCTCCCGAATACCTGCCGGAGCGTGTCGCGCAGGAAGTCCAAGCCGGTGACCGTGACGGCCAAGTTGAAAGATGGGCGAGTCGCATCATCTGCCATGGCCTGCCCAACCCGGTGGGTAATCTCGCGGAAGTTGGCATTGACTTGGGCATGCAGCCCGTCCAGGTCCGTGGCCATGGCGTTCATCGCCAGAGCTTTCCCGATGTGGCCCATGTGCGTGGCATTTTCCAGACACCGCTCGAACGGCGCTGCTCGCCCGCTGCGGTCAGTCTTGGACAGGGCCACGACCACGCACCGTTCCAGGATAGCGGCCTGATCCTCCATCGCCTCGCCGACGAACAGGCAGGGTGCGGCGTTGTTGTAGTCCGTGACAGTGATGTCACGTTGGGCACGGTCCCGGCTCAGGCCGCCCCGGCTGTACTGGTCGGCGGTGTAGTTCGAGCGCAGCAAGCCTTGCAGGAAATCCTTGGCGTGCTTGGTGAGCTGGCGCGCCTTCAGCTCCTCGAACACCAGGGGCAGCGAGGCCGACGTGGCAACGGCGGTGATGATCGGGAACATGGTCTGGCCCGCTACAGAGAACTGGCGCGGCTCGACCAGGTAGTAATGCAGGTGGTTCAGCAGGATCACGGTCATCGACTTGCCCGACCCTGCTTGCCCGAAGATCTGCATCGACGGGAAGCGTTTGAACTTGCGTCGGATCAGTTGCGTCAGGAAAGCAGCAGAGAACCAGCCCAACATCTTGGCAAGGTTCGGTGACGTGTTGATCTTGAGCAGGTCCCGGACAAAGTCCTCATCATCCAAGGACAGGGCGGGGGCGTTCATCAGGTCCGACTTGTACGTCCCCTTCTCTGTGTACACTCCGTGATAGCGGTAGCTGATCTTGTCGTTGTTGCAGACCACTCCCGCAGGTGATGCCCAGATGATGTCGTACTCATCGAGTCCGGTGGCACCGGGCCGGGTGACCACGTCAATCCCTTCCCGCTCCACCGCATAGATTGTCTGTCTTGATGTCTTGCGCATCACATCCGCAAGACTGCTGGCTTGTGTGTCTGTGCCTCTCATGCTAGCTCCCATGGTAAGTGCCCAATTGTTCATGCTGCCCTTCGACGTGAAGGCGTTCATCGGAATAAATTTCTTCCCTTCTGGTTTCCCGTCGAGGGTGACTACTACTTCGTACCCGATTCGCTCGCGGCTTGTCCCGCACATGGCGATAGGTTTCTCCAGACCCAGGTCACATATCCGTTTGTACCCGTCGTCGGTGCGGACGAAGATGCCGTTGCGGTTGACTTGGATTGGCGCGGTCGGGTCTTCTCCCTCTTCCTTCTCTTGCTCGCTCTCGGGTTTTTGCTCTGGCACGTACTCGCCGAGGGCGATGTCGCAGGTGGGGCGAATGTCCGGTTTGATCAGCGACAGGACGCCGCCTGTCGAATACTCATAGCACGGGTTGCCCGCGCAATATCTCAGCATGTCCCGCAGGTCCCGGCGACGTTTAGCCGGGGTGTTGTAGCGGGCCGAGTCTGAGTTGTGGTTGTTGATGACTCCTTCAGCGTCCGCGAGCAACTGTTCTTCGGTCTTGCCGAGTTCGCTGGCGACGATAGCCAACTGCAGCGAGATCAGGTTCCACCCCACTGCGTCCTTGATCGTGGTCCCGTTCAGCACACCTTCAAGGGTTTGTGGCCATTCTCCTTTGTACTTCTGGAGTTGGTCGTTCGCCGCCTTGCGCGTCTTCTTCTTGCTGACCGCCTTCTCGACTTTGTCTCTGGCTTGGGCAAAGAGCAGGCCCAGTTCGGAGTTGAACACAGGTGGTTCAATAGGGAGTTCATTTCTGGGCGCAGAGCAAAGTTGCTCGTACACATCGCTCGTCATACACAGGGCTTCTTCTGCGGTTATGCCGACCTTGTACTTTCCATTCTCTCGTTTGTGGTTGGCACAACGGAAAAGCCGGCCTCGCTTTGCGGTGTAGATCCTCAAGTCAAGGTCGTCCACATACATCGAGAACGCCATCTCCTTGTAGATGTACGGCAAGTTTGTTACCCCGGCCGGCATCACCTTGGGCATGAACATGGTCTGCGGCACATGGACGTGAAAGCCTCGCCCACCTGTTGCGTAAAGCCTGAGTTGGTTTAGATCAACACCCTTTCCCTGCAAAATGGCCAAGAACTTTCCGAACTGCTCAATGGCTACGTCTATCGTCTCTGAATCAAAGTCGGCGTAGTAGTCTCCTATGTACCTGACGCCCGCTGCGTCCTCTGGGGAGAGTGGGGATGCGAAGTCGTTGTCGGCGTCCAGGCAGGTAATGAGTGCCGGTTTCTTGATCCGTAAAATGGTTTGACGTTCACTAGCTAACGCCAGATTCCACGTGGACTTAGGCGTATCTTGATACCAACAGTACATCGTCATGCTTCAGCCCTTGGTAGACTTGTTATTGTTCGACCCGCTCTGCTGCCGTAGAAAGTACATGGTTTGTGTTGTTTGCGGGGTCGGCTTGATGGTTGCCTCTCTGTCTGGTCCCTCGATTTGGTCTGGGGGTTGGTGTCGACAGTGCTTTCAGCGGGTCCCATCCCGAGATGGTGATCCGTTGATGGACAACCGGATAGTTGACGTTGTATATCTCACACCAAATAGCCAAGGTGTTGGTGACTCCATCTATTGTCACCAGGTGATTGCCACGGTTGTTATTGGCCTGCACCTTCCTCGTCTGCCAGGAAATGTTCCCAGGGAAGTACCCTACCTCGTTGTCACTTCTTTCAATACTGTGATCCGGAGAAGGTTTTGGACCCACATAAGCAAAGAACGCTGCAAAGTCATTGACCCATTCTGGGTTCATTGCAATGCCTCGCGCCCCGTAGTTCTTGTAGTCTTTGTCCTTCGGATCAAGGCACCTACCCTTTATCCCCTGCCACGTGTTGTACTCTGGAGAGTTCAACATCCCATGAACAGTTGCACGCCGACTTGTCAGTTCTGCCGCTAGACACCCGCACGACAGACTCGCCCCGCGTTTGAGGGCTGATGCTTGAACTGCGGACTCATTCCCACAGTCACACCTGCACCACCACAAGGTTGAAGTATCCTTGCTGCTCTTGCTTATACAAGCCAAGACCTTCCACCTACCAAACCTAGCGCCTGCCAGGTCTTCAAATTTCATCACCTGACAGCCGCAGGACTTGGTGTTTCCGCTCCTAAGCCTGTTGAGTATCCCAACCCACTCAACCCCGCAATCACATGTGGCCCTCGCCATGGCGCGTTGCGGACCTTTGAATACCTCTGACACAACCAACTTTCCGAACCTTTTCCCAAGGGCCTCGTTAACATCAATTTTCATGTTTGTTCCAGACAAATAAAACAAGATCTACCGAGTCACGGGGCGCAAACCCCGCGTTGGCAGACTCGCTAGGGGCGAGCACTCGGTAGATCTTGTCTCCCTAGACAGCCCTGCCAAGGGCCAGAACCCGTCACTCTACTCTCTTTTCCCGAGTTCTGGCAGCTTTTTCGCTACAGTGCACACTGCGCGACTTTCTGACGCGGTTTGAGACTACCGAAAATCGCCTCGCGCAGCATCGCCTTGCTCCCCTGCAGCGGGTTGACCAAGTCCTCCTTCTCAGTGAGTGATGCGACCAGGTGCTCCTGGATTGTGCCGAGTGCCATCAACACCCTGACTGTAACCGGGTGCGTCTGCCCTTCCCGATGGATACGGGACAGGCTTTGCGTCCAGTGCATGACGGCGATCGGCGGTTCGACATACAGCACGTCAGTGCATACGTGCTGGAGTCCGTCAACACCTACCCCTCCCGCTCGTGGGTTCATCGTGATCAACCGACATGTCGGATCGGTGATGAACTTGTCGATGGCCTTGTCTTTCTCCTTCGCTGAGATCTCCCCCCACACGCCGGGGCAGTTGTACATTTCCATGATCGCTCGGTTGGTCATCTTGTAGTTCGCGAACACGACCAGCTTGGCGATGCCGATCTCGTCCAGGACCATGTCAATCATGGAGAAACAAGCAGCGACCTTGCTCTCGTCCTGCGCGAAGTAGCCCCAGTTGCACACGATCTGGCCGAGGGCGTGGTACAGGGCGGTGACCTGAGTAGCGTCAATCTTTCCGCCGTCCGGCAGCTTGAGCAGTTGTTCATCGGCGAGTTGACGATACAGGTCGAGATGACGGGGTGCCAGGTCATAAGCAATCGGCACGACCGTGCATGGCGGCAGGTCAAGCAGCACTTCTTCCTTCGTGCGGCGGTGCGCGTTCACCAACAGGTTCTCTTTGAGAAGGTCGAGGTTCCCATACCCTGTCGGGTTGCCGAAGAAATCACGCTCGACCACATGCACTTGCTCGAAGTGGTGCAGGTTGCGGTAGACGTTGGGGGCAATGAGTTTGACGTAGGCGTAGGCGTCCATCGGGTTGTTCAACGGCGTCCCGGTCAGCAACGTGTGCGACTGCGTTTCCACGAAGTCGCGGTACGTCTTGTAGTTGGCCGTGCCCACGTCTTTGATGCACTGCGCCTCGTCCAAGATCACGTGCAGGGTTTTCTCCCCGAGTTTGGACGAGATATTGGCAATGTCCCGCTTGAATATCTGGATGCCCATCAAGACGAAGTCAGCATTCAGATCAAGCGCTGCTCGTTGTGTCGGAGTTCCGCGATAGGCCACGACCTTGGGCGGGTTCCCGTCCTTGCCCTTGATTTTGGACAGCCACCGTCCCCACTGTGTGATGAGTTGCGGGGGCATGATAACCAGAACGGTGTCCGCTCCGAGCACCAGTTTGTGCAGGGCGATACAGGTTGCGGTCACGGTCTTGCCAAGTCCCGGTTCAAAGTAGAGCGCCCCCTTTTGTTTATCGGCCAGGTCGTCGATAGCTTCTGCCTGGAACCAGTAAGGGGTGAACGGCAGCCCCCATTCTGACTGGACTGTTTCAAGAGGGGTCATCGGTTTCCCAATCTTCCAGTGCGCGCTCGATGTCGGTCAACAGGCGTTCGTTTCTGTGGAGCGGAATATGGAATTCTGGTTCCGGGTAGCACATTTTGAACCCCTCCACTCTCTCCTGAATCTCGGGAAGCGCACGCTGCAAAAGGTCTTTGAGTTTTCCATTTTCACTCATCAGATCGAGAATGGTGTCATGGTTATAGTAGTTCATTCGGTTTCCTCCTCGTCGTGTTGGTGATCTCAAGCAATGTCATGTTGGTGATCTCAAGGAATGCCGTCGCCCATTTTCTGCTGGGGTCAAGGTCGTAAAAGGCTATCCCCCCGTCGTGCCAGGTGGTCAGATAGACTCCATACTTCTTGCACAACGCCTCATACTCTTCCTTAAATGCTTCAAATCGTTGGCCCATCTCCAACCTCCGTTCCGTCAAAAAGTTCGAGAAAGGGAAACCCCTCACGTCCGCGCAGATCATGAACGTAGGGTGGGTAACCCTCGTCAGTCAGAACACATAGGTCGTACTTGAGGCAGAGTTCAACGAACTCCGCTTTGAATGCTTCAAATCGTTTGGTCATGCGGCTCTCCTTCCAAAATTGACACGAATGACATTGCCATAACACTGGATGCCGAGCAGCCTGCGTTGGGCTTCCTTCGCTCTCCGCAGCATAGTCTGCATGTACGCGGCAGGCCACTTTTCTGTCATGGCCAGGTCATCCTCCTTGTTGAACTCCTTGAAGAACTCCATGAACTGGAGCGGTAGCTTGCTCAGGTGGTACTGCGTGTCGTCGTCCATGAAGTCCCGAATGGACAGCAAGATGGGGTTGCCACGTCCTGCCTCGACTCCCTCTGTGTCGATGCGCGGCTCCACCAGCCAGAACAGGTTCGCTATCCAGGGCGTGAAGCAAAGGTGGCTCTGCTCTGGGGCCAACGCCGGGGAGTCTTTGTACAGCCCGTCTGGGTTGTAGATGATGTGGGTTTCTGACATGCTCAACCCTCGCAGCTAACAGGAGGAATGAGCGGCCAGATTTCAGTCGAGCGCTGCGCACAGAACACTTGATACTCCAAGGCTGCTATGCGATGCGCCTGCCAAAGCATGATCTCCTCGTCGGTGGTTAGTTGCGGATCACTCCCTGTTTTTGGATATTGCACAAGGCGTGCCCCTTTAGGGTGCATGATGCAAACGTAGTTGTCGCCCATGCTCACTGCCCAAGGTCACGGATGGTGGATGCCGGCACCCAGGTACCATCCGTTCGCTGAACCCGACACCCACCAGTCAAGCTGTAGTTCGATTTCATGCCGCTGTCCTTCCAGCGCGCTTCGCACCCCACGTCAGCCAGCCAAATTGCACCTGCCATCATTAGGCAGAACACCACAACAGTGGCAACACCCCCGATCAAAACCTCTTTCATTGCACGATCCTTTCCACTATGACGTAACTTATGAGGGTCAAGCCTATGATGACAAGGCTTATTGTGGCGTAGAACACCCCACGCTCGAATGTTGCGGTCTTCATCACAGCCACCACTTGCCAAAGACGGCTATCGAAGCCCCGAACACCAACCAGAACGTCAAAGTCCCAACAACAAATCCTAGTACGCCATCTTTCATCACATTGCCCCTCTCGCATAAACGTTGTGCCCAATTGCCAAGACCCGCTGCGCCATCCGACACAGCTTGTCGGCCCGATTGTTGTACCCGTCGAAGTCTGCCTCCATCAATTCTCTCACGTTGGTGTCAAAGACACCGTCGAGTTTCAGGCCCCGAAGCGTGTACTGGTCGCCATACACATCCTCCTGCAGAATAACCGTGCCCCACAAGGCACGGATCGTCCCGAGCATTGCCTTGCCTATGAACCTCACGCCCTGCAGGTTCACGCTGTCGCATTGTGCGACGGTCTGGTCCTGGAATTTGCCCGTGGTGGGAGAAACATTCCAGCCGTTTTCGTTCTTCGAGATCAGGAATTCCATACTTGTCCTTGGTTCGTTATAGTTTTGGGGCGCGGACTTGCTGTGCTGCTTGCTGTTTGAGTTCAGAAAGCATTCTCTCCTTGAATGCCTCGTACAGTTCGTTGACGGTTATGGGTTCGGCCCCGCCATCCCAATCGTACAAGCTGAGAAGTTTCGACCCGTACAAGTCAAAGAACAGCTCAGTACCTGTGTATAAGGTTTCACCCGCACTCATGTCAGCCTCCAACAAAAGGGTCGCTATCCAACTTCACGTAGGAAAACCGCTTGTTCACAAATGCGTGGAAGAACTTGCCCACGCTCTCGGACTTGCGCAGTGCATCGAACACGGCGTAGTTCACGGCGTCGTAGCGATAGACCGCGCCGTTCTTGAATCGGATGAACAGAGTGTCGTCGTAGCCCACGTCCAGGATGTGGCTCGACATGATCGGGGTCTTTTCCATTACAGTTCCTTCCATTCACCGTTGATAAAATGCTCAGTACTGACGCAACCCACGTGGGGTCCGTAGTCATCCTGTGCCTGGAAACTCAGCGCGTCAGGATAGGTCAGACCGTAATACATTGGGATGCCGTCTGCGTCCAGCAGGCGGAACGCTTGTGTCATGCATTCAGGATCGAACCAGTCTGCGATCCGGTAAGGTTCAGTCCGAAGGAACCCGCTCTCTTCCTCAACGACAGAACATGTCATCACATAATCTTTTTCCATTCAAACCTCCAAAGTAAAACTCGCCGAAGCGAGTTGTGTTGGGTGCTGCCCGCATTACAGTTTTCCCGACTGCAGCCAATTGCCCTTTCAGGTTGGCTGACGCGGGCAGCGAAACCGTTAGATGTTGATCGCCCTCTTGACGATGGCATCAATCTTATCCCCGTACCGAATGTCCAGTACGGCGTCCTCCCGTAACCCTTGTAAAAACTCAACCACGTCATCGAGCAGCGTGTCGACTTTCTCCAATCTGAAAGCCGCCAGACGCAGGTCGCATCTCGTTCCGTCAAAACTCATGTCAATCTCCTCGTCGTATTCAGGTGTTCGTGGGTCATGTGGGTGTCCGTAACATCTACCCCACGTCGCTTGGTCCCCGCAGCCGGGTAACATCCATGTTCTCCCTCAGTTTGCGTTCGTAGGTCCGGGTAAAGACCTCGACAACGGAAGCCTGCGCGTTCAACCACAGGCAGATTCTGTAGCCGAGCGGTAGCTTGACCGGGGCGCGACACTTGAGCAAGCCCTTGCGCTTGCGTTTGTCCTCAACGTTCATTCGAGTCGTGTTCCATGTCCAAGTCCCATGAGTCGAGGTCCTCTAAAAACTGCGGATGCTCGAATTTGGCATCTCTCACCCCGTCAAGGGCCAACAGCAGAACCTTGACGTTGGCCTCGTCCTGGTCAACTGCTTTGATCTTGAAGACCAGTTTTACTGTGTGCATTTTCATTCGATCACCTTGAAAAATTGGTTGAACAGTGCGACTCCGCACGTCTGGTAGTGTGAGCCTTCGACCGGCCAGACTCGCCAGTAGATGCGTGCCCACGGGGTTCTCTTCTTCGGTTCGATCTCTTCCACGCGGTAGCGTTCGCCGACGTTGAACCCCTGCAGCCCGCCTTGGCCTTGAGGGTGCTCGATGCAGGTGGCGATCATTCGCACCCCCGCACCACGTCGGCCAGTCTGAGCCAAAGGTGTTTGAGAATCTTCCCCGCCACTCTTTGTGCTTCTGGCGGGTAGGTGTAGGTGGCGTTGCTGAGCAGCACGCTCTCACGGTGGATCTCCTCAAGGATCTTTGATGCAGTTGCGACCTTGAGACTTTCAGGCATGTCGGACTCGATCAGTTCGGCATCGGGCATGCCGAACTGATCTCCCCCGTTCATGTAGTGGGAGTTTTGCCCCATCTCGAACGCGGCTTCCATCAGGTACATCTCGCGGGCAGTGATGGTCATGCTTCGTCCTTCACAACCCGTACCATCGACGGGTTCCAGTTCGGGAACCACTGGTGCATCTGCGTCTGCGCATCTGCCAGGTTATCGGCACCCCACGGGCCGCTGTCCGCACCCCGCACCATCTTCCACTTTGGTGCGTCAGGCTTTCCGATGTTGATTTCGATTCGATACATGACTTGCTCCTACGAAATGGACCGGCAGAACTCACGTGCCTGCCGGGTGTTTTTGAATTCTGAGTGGATGGTCGCGTCATGGGCGGAACCCAGGCGCTTGATGCGGCTGACCTCTGCGGCAGCGGCTTCCCAAGTAGTGAAGACCATGTCGTGCTGGCCGTCACTGTGAACGTAGCGGTGCCCTGTCGGGCTGCTTCTGATGATGCAGTGCATGGGTGGTTCCTGTGTGGGGAAAGAGAAGAATACGCCTTGTCCTGGATGTGTGCAACCTACACACTGCGGTCCAGTTTGGCAAGTTCGGTCAGTTTCCTATCGCGAGCGGCGAGCGCACCCTCAAGGGTTTCGTGTGTGCCCGCCGAGTAGTGCTTGTTGTTCCGAAAGATGCGAGCGATCCAGCGCTGCTTGTCCTTGCTCCACGTCACCCCCGGAACACCAGACGGCTTTGGTGGGGGTGGCAGTTCGACCTTCGGCGCAGGCTTCGCGACGTAAGTCGGGTACTCCATCCTGCCCTCCAGCATCTCTTCGGCGATGAGGGTGTTCCCGCCCACGGCAGGCTTCACCTTGCGCAGTTGCGGCATCGTGCCTCGGTGGAGGCAGGCCCAAAGCAGATTACTCACAAGATCTCCTCACAAGTGCGCTTCCTCCAGTTGAAGGTGTGGGTGACCGGGTCGTCGACCTCGACAGCCTTGTATGCCACTGCCATGATTGCTTTGTCACACGCTTGTCCAGCGAAATACCACGCCTCCTGGTGCGTTGCGAACCGTTTCATGCCAGCGTCCTTGAAGGATAGCTGGCCCATCATCTTGATCTGTGCTTTGAAACTCATGCTTGCCCCTTTGCGATTGATATTGCGGTCAAGAGTTGCTCGGACAGGCCGTCAGAAGGATCAATGGCGTCTGCGTCAGCCTCAATGTACGACGGGTCATAGAGATAGACACTCGCAGAGCCTTGCTCGATGACTATCTCAATGTTCCAAAGGGGAGGCAGATCTCTCGCCGCACACTCGACTGCTTCGTAAAGCGTCATGCTTCTCTCCTTGCGATTGAGATGGCCAAGTCGATTGACTCGGTCAGGCTTTCACATTGCCTCAGCTCCTGGTATCCACGTTGCACACCGTCGGAGTCGAACAGGGCGAAATCGAAGCATCCTCCACCGTAAAAGTCCACGCTGATCTGCCAGTTGTCAGGCAGGTCGCTCTCCATACGATCCAACAATTCAGCAAGTGTCATGCTTCTCTCCTAAAGTGTTGCCCGGTCAGCAAGCGCTTCGCTGATGGTGCCTGACCGGAACATGTGATCGACGAACTCCACCCACCGGGCACGAACATCGGCGGGGTACGCGTTCTGAGGTTTGTTTCCGTGGTGCTGCAGGTCAGGGTTCTCTTCCCAGAAGGCTCTCCGGAGTTCTTTCTGGGTGGTGATTGGATAGTTCAATTCATTCTCCCAAGTTGGATTACAACGCTGGCGGTGGTGAAACCCCCCTCAGACAGAGACAGGTCCCAGAACACTTCCTCGACTACACCTATGAGTTCAACGTGCTGCCCACCCTTGAACCAGTCAAGGGCGACCGCCTCCGTCTTTCGGGGAACATGATCTCCCCAATGACGAAAGACCACTTCATCCCACACCTTCTTGCTGCTTTCGCAGTTACGCCAGCGGAAGGTTACCTTCATGTCATTCTCCTTCGCTCAAGGTAGGTGTCGATTGTACTCCAATCGACTCTCTCAACGCTCGCACCCATGCGGTGGACCGTTCCGCGTTCTCCACGGCTCTCTGGTAATCCTTGGTGTGCCGCACCAACTCCTCATGTTTCTGCTTCATGCGCAGAGTCCTCCAGCGCGAGCCTTCAATGCGAGGGGTGACCTGTTGATAGAATTCTTCTACGCAGTCAGCGGCCATGCTGCGCTCGATCTGTTCACGCATGAACCTCTTGAGCTTGACGTGTTCATGAGTAGGGGGAACCCACTCGTCCACCTTGAGAAGCATCTCGTTGTAGGCGATGCGAAGAGATGTACACTCGTCCATCCTGTTCTTCCTGTACAACTCATTGTCTTCCCACTCCTTTGCGGCCGCCATGTGAGCGTCATCGTAAGACATGGCTTGCAACCCTTCGAGTTCCCGAGTGAGTCGCTTCACGCTCTGGAAGTGATAGGGGTCTGGTTCAAATACCTGGGGTATGGCCTCGCCACCGCCTGGTTCGTCCCGAATGAGCATGCAGAAGTCGAAGGCGCGGGCACAGTCCATGATGAATTGCTCGAAAGTGATTCCGCGTTCGATTGCTGCTGTGTGTACTGTAGGCATGTTGTGTCCTTTCTTGTTACAAATTGTTGATGAGGCAGTCGTTCTTGAAGTCCCTCAACTCCCAAGTCGTGATGTCCCAGTAGGCGTCACGCTCCACCAATTTGGAGATGTACAGTCGCAACTGGCGACCATCCCAATGCTCCGGAATCCTGCCCGCCATGAAGTCAGCATCCATGCTGCGCTTGAAGGACTCCATCAGGTCGTTGATGAAGGTTTGTTGTTCGAGTCGGGTCATGTCAGTAGTTCCTCCAGAACCAGTGGCGGTTGTGCTCGAAGACATCCCCGCCAAGTTCCATGTCGCGGCCGTAGGCTTCGTAGTCGAAGTAGCATTGCAGGTTCTCCGGTATCTCACTCAGGAGACACGTCTCATCCACGAGATGTTCAGCCATCTTCGTCCTGCTGTCGAACTCGCCGAAGTAGCTGTCGCGGCAGCGGTCCTCGTTCCACTCGTCGAAGAGGTACATGAAGGCTTCCTTGACATCGTCATCAATGTCGCAGTTCATGTAGTCCCAGAACTCGGGCTTGAGATAGCACTCGCCGATGAACTCGCGAGGGATACCCTCGAAATCCTGGAACATGCACTCAGGGTCGTGCTCGTCGGCGTGCAGTTCGCGGCACGCTGTCATGAAAGCATCGTGGTTGTCGTAGTCTTCCAGGTCCAACCACGCGCCCTTGAGGCTTCCCTCATTGTAGGCGTTGTACGTTCCGACATAGATCCTAGGCATTTTGACACTCCTTTAGGTTAAGTACACACTCACATCACAACTGACAACTGGATCGCCAGCGTCAGCAATCGTCTTGGCACGCCCCGCTTCTCGCAATAGCGGACGGTGGCGTAGCGGCCCCAGGTGCGGCGATTGGCCGCTGCATAGACGGCGAGGCGGGCTTGTTCGGTCATGGCTACAGGCTCCTTTTCAATTCGTCAAGTTTGTTTTCGATAGCGCCGATGCCGGACTCGACGTGCGCAATGGTGGCTTCCAACCCATTAGCGATGTCTTCGATCTCGTCTTTGTTTTCCCCACGAACGAAGCGTGAGATGCCGCGCAGACGGGCCACCACATCATCTAGGTGCAGACCACTTACAAGGTCCTCCAACAAGGTCTTCAGGTCTTCTGCGTCGCATGTTGCGTCGTAAACTCGCGACGCAGATTCTGCGTCGATTACGGCCTCGTCAAGCGCGCTTTCGGTTATTGCGCCCACGTACTTGTAACGCTCCTCGACGGTCATGAACCTGTTAGGGTCGCTTGATTCGTCAATCCACATTGTCGATCTCCTGGAGTTGGAAGGTTATGCGGGCACTTCATCCGTGAGTTTCCCAAGCCAGTTCGAGTACATCTCGTACCGCTCAGGCCACCGGGCAATCAGCCGCTCAAGATCTTGGTTGGTCAGCGGGTTGGTGGGATGGCTAGCCAGTTCCAGGAATCCTCTGTTGCGATCAAATATCCGCTTCTCTGCCTCCCGATACATCTGATGTTGTGTCTTCACTTCTTCTCTCCTTCAGGGTGCCGAGAAAACTCCCGGCACCCCGGTTGATTACAACGTGTTGAGCATCTGTTGCAGGTCTTCGATTGAGGACGCGCTCAGGGCCTCGGCCTGTTTCTGCTCGATGATCGTCATGATGCGCTGCTTCTTCTCACGGTTGTCAGCGGCCAGGCTTGCGGCCTTCTGTTCGGCGAGCTTGACGTTGATGATGTGCAGGACGATGTCAAAGGCCAGCTTGGTTGCGGCGTTGGTTTCGCTCCCTTCCTTGACGAACGACACCGACGCGCTGCTCTTGAGTTCTGCGTCCAGATAGCGGGCAATGTCGTCCAGGTTGGCGCGCCGGCTGGTGAGGGGTAGATCCCATAGGTCCTCGATGCCGAGCATGCCGTTGGGGGTGGTGAAGCGGAGTTTTGCACGGGTGCCTTGTTCAAAAATGCTCATTTTTGTTTCTCCTTAGAAGGTGATGTTGATGGTGCGGGTGAAACTGCCGGTAATGCGGCAGGTGATGCTGTTGCGTTGAGTGCTGGAGAACCCTACGCCGCTGAGTTGCCTGTCACCTTTTTCCGTTCGCATTTTCACCCCCACATGCTCGATCACCTTGCGGTGTTGATCCAGTTCAGGCTTCAGGAACTCGTTGAAGAACCCGCGTGCCGACCCGTCGTTGATGCAGTTTTCCAGCATGAAGAAGTAATGCTTGTTGCCAATCCCGCTTCCCGTATCCTCCCAATGGTTTGGGGACAGCATCATGACGGTGACGGGGACGAAGGTTTGCGTTGCAATCCCCCACATGCTCTTGCTGGACTGTGTCGAAGGAAGATGAGGGGTGACCGTCACCCCCTCCTTGGCCTTCGTGATGGTGGCCACTTCAACGTAGTTGCCGGCCCCAATAACCCGGTCGTAGACAAGGTGTTGAATCTGCCCAAGCAGATCCACTTCTACCTCGAAGCCGACCCCTGTCGAGCGACGGCAGAAGTTGTGCACCTTGAGTTTGTACTCGCCGTTCCGCATCGTGCTCAGGTGCTGATAGAAGATGTTTTCCACGGGGTGCGGACGAATTCCGTCGCACCCATTCGCATCCACATCCAGCTTGCCGCCGTTGAGCGACAAGCTGCGACGGTTACCGAAATGAATACGGCGACCGCTCGGTTCCAGCATGTGAAAGTCCAGGTCATCACTGTATTCCCAAGCCAGACGGCAGCAAAGTTCTCCGGTGACGTTGCCTCCTGCCGCCTTGACTCGTTCCTTCATCGAGTCCGCCATGTCACCGTTGTAGGACCACGTGAAACCGTTGTTCCACTTGAACATGTTCGCTGCCGTGGGGTCTGCCGGGGCCACGAGGCTGACGAAGTTCGATGCGTGCCGATTCTCGACCAACACTTCCATGCTGGTGATTGTGGGCAGGACATCGGACAGGAACTTGTCGATGCTCACGTCCTCGACCTTGTCCAACTTCGGCTTGGCCTTCACGTTCGACGACAGGACATCGAACACGTCTTTGGTGATGGTGCGACGAGCGTTCGCATTGGCGAACAGGATGTCCCCCACCTTGATGTCGTCGATGTTGGCGTACCGGCGTTCCAGGGCGGACAACAGGCCCAGGTCCTCGATCTTCTTCTTGGCCGCAGCGATCATGCTTTGGGTGACCAGGGCGGTAGGCCGCTTGTAGTTGGCAGGCGCGACCTTGGCCTCGAACGATGCGACGGCACGCTCCAACGGCACGCCTTCCGACAGATCGACGAGCAGGGTGCCAATCACGGAATTGCGAATGCCGTTGAGAGCCGAGTTGCCCTTGACGACTTCGCTCCAGACGAACTGGTTCTGTGTCATCCGAGTCAGGATGAGCCGATCGGCCACATCTTTGAACTGTGTCACGAGATGCTTGTGTTCTGCGCCACGATAGATCGAGTTCTGGTTGATCAGTTCGAGGACCGTGGCGACGGACTCCATGGTGATGGTTTCCAGAGCACGGGTCAGCGTCTCGTATGCTGTCCGTTGCAGCCCAAGAGCGGCGGGGATGCTGGACTTGCCCATGACCACGGACGGAGGAAGCGTGACGTAGAAGTGCTCCCAGGTTTTCTGGCCAGTGACAAGCTGCTCGAAGTTCTTGTCGGTGCCGACTGACCGTTCATAGTGACGGTAGACGTTGGCGATATAACGTGACTTGACGACAGATGACAACGCTTTCGCCACGTCCTTGTAGCCTCGTATCGCGGGCAGTTCCACGTCCCAGATGCTCACCAGCTTGTCACCGATGAGGGCGACGACACCCCCGATGTTGCGGATGAACTGCTTGCAGCAACTGCAGTCATGCTCGGTGCGTTCCCGATAAATCGGGTTCGTCCCCTCCGGGAAGGATGACAGGTAGGTCTGCCAGAGCACGTCGCCGGAAACATCGACGGTAAAGAGTTGATGCTTCTGCATCACTGCAAACTGCCTTGCGACTGCGGTCTTGAATACGTGAAAATCCATGGTTTGCTCCTTGTGATTGGTTGAGGTCACTTCTTCTCTCCTTCAAAAATCCTGCGTTGAATCCAGGTGATAACTTCCCACGCGCAGGTGGCCACGACCTTGATCGGGCCGCTCACGCGGTACTCGGTAAGTGTGAACAGTCCACCCACAGCGTTGGGGCCAGTCTGCTCCACCGTCACCCATAGGCGCAGTCCAGGGTTGGTGATGTGCAGCAGGCCCATGCTCGGATGGATATGAGTTCCCGGAAGCGCCTTGATCAGCTCTGCCGCTTCCGAAAAGATGCGTTTCATGTCTTCACTGAACATCTGCTGTATCCGAAAAATCGCTGGTGGGGATTTTCAAACTAATATGACATGTGCATCTCCTGCGGACTGATGCTTTGCGCAGCGTCAACAGCGTCAAAGGCTTCCTTCGCCGTCCTGAACACCCTCCCAGGCGCGTAATACCCAAAGTCCCCGACCTTGTAACTGATTGAGGGTTTCCCGAGGGCTTCTTCAAGCCAGATCTTCACTCCGCTGATCAGCATTTTCTTCACCGTGCCGCACTCAATGTTCTCGACAAGATAGGCTTCGTCGCCGATGTTCATTACTTCAATACAAATCGTTCTCATTTCTTTCACTCCTTCAACCGTGCCCGAATCGTCACGATGTAATTGATGTCCTCCCAGTGTGCAGGCACCTTCGGACGCACCCTGATCCCCGAAGGGCGCGTGGGCATCATCACGGCCGCCTGCTCGTCTTCCATGGCCATCTGTTCCAGGGCATCGTTGTAGGCTTCCTTGCTGCTATCACCTATACCCGTCCAAACGTGGGTGAACCTCGTGAAGCTGGTTCCACAACCTTGGAAATACTGGCTGTGCTCCATGCCGTGGTTGATGATTTCGTACTCGATGACTTTCATTCTTTGACCTCCGTGATGGTGAATTTGTAGTCTTCAACTTCCGCTCTCAGGTCTCCGCTGAGAAGCCCGCAGTTGTAAAGATGATCGAGCGCCCACATCAGTTGATCCTCCACTGCCTCGAACGGCTCACCGTTCATGCCATAGTCAATCGTAACCTCAACTTTGACTTTCATTTCACTTATCCTTTCAAGTTAGGCGCACATTCCACACTGCGCCAGATTGTGTCAGTCGTACCACTCCATGTGGGCTTCAGCAATGGCACCGACAGACGACACGATCAACCGTCCGTCAGAGCGCAGCAAGATAGTCTCGTTATACCAGTCACCCATGTTGATGTAGTAATACCACGGGTGCCGATCCTCATCCTTTGGGATGATTTGCTCGATGCCGTGGCCCTCGATGATCTCGTTGATGGCGGTCAGGAGCCTGTGACTGTAGGTTGGGCCGTGCCAGCATCTACTGGCCAGGTTCTGCACAGACTCGTAATTGTCCGGATGAACATCTTCGGCGATGAGTTGGCGCAACTCCTTGCCCTTTCCAGGGAAGGCCGCTTCGAGCGTCTTGCGTGACGGGTAATTCCATTGCTGCAGTTCCCACCTTTTCATTTGTAAAACCTCGCATTCGGATAATCGGAACGGATCATTTCTTTTGCTTCGGCACGATTCTTGGCGCGCTCAAAACCACGGACCATGCGACCGTCCTCGTCGTAGCCCATGTAGCCGTAGAGCGGGTCAGTGCCGCGCCCACCACCCCAGTACGTGCCCGCCTTGTCGTAGTCACCGCCGACAAAGATGATGCGCTGCAGGTGGAACTTGTAGTTGTCGTCACGCGAACCCCGGTCGCCGCGATCACCCTTGGGGGCACCCCATTTGCCTTCCACGGGGTGTTCTCTCAACCACTTGTTGATGTTCATACCCATTCCCTTTCATCGTCGATGCAATCCATCTCCCCGCAATGCTTGCAGGTGAGCAATTGGCACTTCACGCTACGAATGTGCCAGTGGGTGATTTGCCAGGCGTGGATGCCAAGCCAACAGAGGATCTTGTTCATTTCAATCTCTCCAAAAGAAAGCCCGCATCAGCGGGCCGGTTCATCAACGTGCCATGCAGGCGTCTCGAATCTCGTTGTAGGCCATGACTTCGGACAAGGCCCCGTCAAATACCCCGGTCGCACCATAAAAGTTGCGCCCTGCGGTGGCCTTCTTCGCTTCCCAGTTGCATTCCCGCAACTGTGGGGAGTCCGGATAGCGAGTGGCGCAAGCGGCAAGTAGCAAACAGATCACTGTATATTTCATGATTCCTCCTGTAGTTGAAAGGGTTGCAGTGTACTACACTCCACACTCCATCGCATCCCGGAAGCGGTTCTCGACGCGCTCGTCTTCGGCGTCACGCTCCGCCTGAGAGATCAAGTCGTCGGCCATGTCCTTGGCGCACTCCATCCATGGTCCGTTTTGACTGTGGTCGCACGCAATCCCCCCAAAGACATCTTCGTACTTTGTCGCCACCAGGAATCCGAACCCTTCCTCCTTGAGGAGCGTGACGTGGAGCGTGACATAGCACCAGTAGCCAGAGCACCATTTGCGCAAGTAGTCGTAATCGGCAGTGACAGCGCGCAAGGCCCGCTCGCCTCTGGTGCCGACGCCGTAGGGCGGGGCGTCCCACCCTTCAATCTTGGCAGTCTGCATCGCCTCCTGGAAGTTGTAGTAGCAGGACCAACCGTGATCGGAACAGAGTAGCCATTCGCTCGGGTGTTTTGCCCGTCGCACCCAGTCAGTGACCGGCCCATGTCCATCCTCCTGCTCCCAAGGTGGGTCGTTGTGGTCATCGAGAACCTTCACACGGAACGTGTAACCCTTGTGCTCGAACGTGTCATCGTTCATGAATATTCCTCCAAATCTTCAGCGCCTTGTTCGTCTTCGGCGTCACGTTCAGCTTCCAACTCTCGCTGAAACTCACGTTCGCGTTCGGCTGCGTTCTCTGCCATGCTGTCGGCGCACTGCGCGGCATCGACTTCATCAAGGAACACGTCGTAGTCGACGTGGCTGAGCATACCCTTGCCCATTGACCAGCCGGCCAAGAAGCCGCGATTGTTCGGCAGGCGCATGACAAGGCCCCGAATGGTTTCCTCTTGATACTCGTCGCAGTACCACCCCTTATGGGGAATGAGGTAGGGGTTCTTCCACCATTTCAAACTCCCCCTTGAGTAAATCTCGTCGGCCCACTTCCAACGCAAGCCGGGCATGAAGTCCGACTCAAGGTAGAACATGTGACCTGTCGCCTTGGGCTTCGGCGACCCGTAGTAACCCCCGGTGACCGGCTTTCGCATGTGCTCCAGCCGCTTGTGCCACGGACCCTTCGGCAGCGTCCAGAGATACTTCGGGAAGTCGAACCCGGCGAACGAAAACTCCTTCTCCAACTTTCTCATGACTCTCTCCCTTCCATCCATTTGCGCTCGACCATGCGGTCGAACTTGTCAATCTCGCGCTTGGCGTGCGCCCAAAACCTGGCCGGCCACGTCGTTCCAAACGTGTCAGTCCAGGTCACGACCTCCTCACCATCCTTGGTCTCGCCTTGAATGGTGCAGCCCTTGTAGGTTTCACTGTGGGTCATAGGTTGCTCTCCGAATGACGTGATTGCGAATATGTTCAGGCAGATCGAGCCAGCGAATACGCTCGTGGGATGGACGCCAAGCCGCGTCACAATCTCCCCACATACTCACCCCGGACCAGGGGTGAGTCGGGTCGCTGCTCATACCGAGACAATAGACCTTCCTGCTCTCAACTAGGGAGTCCTCCAACATCGAGCCGCCGAACAGCACGGTGTATCGGTCGGCGGTCTCGTCCTTGTTGTCGAACACATCGAGGATGTACTCCGGGGCTTCTTCAAGCCAGCGTTTGCTGGCTCGGCGTGGTTTGTATGGTCTATGGTTCATGCGCAATACCTCCCCACAATCACGCTCTCCCAATCCTCGGAGAACTTGTACACCATCGCGCTGAAGAACGTGTCCCACAGGACGGCGTCCCACTTGGCCAGGATGTGGTCCTTTGCGACGGGCATATCCCACCCCATGAGATATGGCTCGGTGGTGATTCTCTGCGTGTCATGGGTGTCGTACCACCCCCCTTTGTACTTGACGAAGCGGAGGCTCACATCTTCCTCGTCGACATAGTCGAAGTCCTTGGCAACCTCATCAGGCAGTTCGCATAACCACTTGAGCGGTCGGTACTTGTGGTCAGTTTTGATTTCCATCAGTGTTCTCCTTGGAGATGTCGGTCGCCGCCTTCTCGGCGTCGGCGATCAGTTTGGCGATGCGATCAGCCCTTCTGCCTGTGTGCTGATAGCACACATGCGTTGGTTCTGAGCGCCACACGTAGCACCAGCCTCCTGTGCTACCCATCTTCGAGTAGTCACAGGTTTCACATTTGTTCGGGTTCATCACGGGTTCTCCTGTGTGCTACCTGTGTTGATGTGCGCCGCAATGCCCTGAACATAGAGCCACAAGTTGTCGATGACCTCGCGCACTTCCAGGATGGCGGTGCGATGCTCCTCCAACACGTTTGTGTGCCCGTCGATCAGCCACCGCAACTCAGCCGCCTTGAAGGGCTTCTTGTTCTTGCGCGTCAGGCGTTCGATTTCTTCCATGAGTTCGTCGATCTGGGTGCGGTGCTCGTCCCGGACTGACTCCAGCTCGTTGTCCTTGTCCTTCAAGGCGAAGGTGAGGCGTTCGACTTCGATGTCACGGTCAGATAACACCCCTAGGGCATCGACCAACCTCCTTTCAACTTTAGCGGTGGTGTCCATCTGAAGGTTGAGTCGCCGCCTCACCTCTAATTGCAGCACGGTATTTTTCTCACGTTCTTTTGCCAGTTCCTTGTCCTTGGCTTCCGATGCCTGCAACGCCTGCGCAAGGTCCGTGCCAAATTCAAAGCACCTCCTGTACTGGTGTTGCAGGTCTTCTTGCAGCATCTCGACATAGGTGTCGGTGTAGGTTCCCATCGTTATTCTCCTTGGGTTGTTTCTTCGATCATGTGCAGGTCCTCGTCAAGTACCTCGCACCACACATCTCTCGGGTCGCCGATCTTCTTGAACTGATGCCAGCAGCAATCCTTGCCAACGTATATCAAGCGTTCGGGCTGGTACTTCCAGTTGTAAAACCCGCCGATTTTCAGGTCCATCGTCATTCTCCAATCGTCACAAGTTGTTCGACCAGGAAGTCGATGTCTTCCTCTGCGGTAATGAGCGACACCTGCAAGGTGCCGTAGTCATCGCTCCTGTGGGTGAATTGCGAGCGCTGGTCCGCGTAGAACCAGCAGCCATCCGGCTAGTAGACGGCGATCACTTGTCGTATTCCATGAACGGAATGTTGGTTCCAGGTGCGGAAGCGCACAGTTCGCCGTACTTGATCTCGACCGTGACGGTGGAAATGACCTTGCCGATGCAGTTGACCATTTCCTTGGCGTCCTTGCCCGTCAAGGCACCAGAGCGCAGGTCAGCGAGGATAAGGCAGGCTTGTTCACGGACTTCGTTGATGTTCTTCATTTCACTTTCCTTGTTGTTTGATTTCACGAATGAGTTGCAACTGCAGGCGCTTGAGTTCGATGAGTTCTTGGGGAGGGTTGGGGACTTTGAGCCAGTTTCTTACCAAGGATTCCCCTAAATCAAGGTTCCGCTTGGCCGTGTAAGCCTTGATTTTTTCCGGGTTCTTGGTTCGGTACTTGGCCTTCCACGCCTTGACCTTCTCTGGGTTCTCGGCTTGGTACTTGGCTTGGTACGCCTTGACCTTCTCTGGGTTCTCGGCATAATACTTGGCATTCCTCGCTTTGATCTTTTCCGGGTTCTTGGTTCGGTACTTGGCCTTCCACGCCTTGACCTTCTCTGGGTTCTCGACGTACCTCTTGGCCTCTCGCGCCTTGATCTTTTCCGAGTTCTTGGCGTAGTAATCGGCCATGTAAGATGCATTACATGACTTGCAACGGTCACACAATCCGTCCTTCTTGCTGCTGTTTTTGTAAAACTCACCCAAGTCCTTCTCCACCTTGCACTTGGAGCAAACCTTGGTTGTCACAACCCTACCTCCTTCCTCTCCTCGTCATTCCACAAGTACGAAACTTCCTCAAGCAGAGACGCAAGGTCTTCGTCCAGGTACTTGATCTGTTCCTGGATATGGGCCGCTCGGGCCTTCAAGTTGATGCCCTTGTTCATGATGCTGTACCCGACCTCGGGCAACTTGCTGAGAAGGTCGGGGAGTTCGAGACAGTCTTGGATGCTCATTCATTGTCCTCGATGTAGTTGTAGATAAGTCGTGCGGCGTACTTGTAGGCGTGCTGCTTGCCGCGTTCAAAGCCGATAGCCCTGCGCTCATCTCCGTAGCTCAAGACATTGAGATCGGTGGGCACCTTTGGATGGGTGAGTTCCACGTAGATTTCCTCTCTTTCTGCACTGTCCGCCAACTTGCGCAGTTGGGTGCGGATTTCTTCAAGTGTCATATCAAACCCCTCTCGGCAAAGCTGACGGTGGTCGTGCCGCCGACGATGATGTGGTCCAGGACCTTGACATCGACCAGGGCCAGGGCTTCTTGCAGTGTTTTGGTCAACATCTCATCCGCCCGACTCGGCTCAGGCATCCCCGAGGGGTGATTGTGGGCAAAGATCACGGCCCCGGCGTTGAGGCGCAGTGCTTCCTTGACGACTTCCCGGGGATACACGCTGGTCTGGTTCATGGTGCCGCGAAACATGCTTCCGAGCTGGATTACCCGGTGCTGACCGTCAAGCCAGAGGGTGAAGAAGACCTCGTGTTCAAGTTCGGCGAGCTTGATCGTCAGGTAGTCCTTGACTGACTGCGGGCTGCTCATGGCTTCGCCCGGTTTGCGGAGTCGGTTCTCGATGATTTCCAGGGCTTTGGCCAGGACCTCGCCCTCGCTGACGGTGTCCATCAAGTTGCGAGGGGTGTAGGTCGGTGCGTCTTCATTCTTCATGTACATTTCACTCTCCTTCAAAGTCGTTGGTCATGTACTGCAGCAGGATGTGGCCGATACCTTCCCCGCAGCAACCGTACTGGGCAAGCCAGACATCGGTCCGCTTGTCCATCAGGTAGGTCCCACCCTTGTACCCCTCGAAGGTTTCGCCAAGCGCCGATTCGGCATGCTCCAACATCTCGCCGATGGTCGTGTTCTCGACCGGCTCGAACGCCAAGCAGTCGTAGTAGCCACGGTAGGAGTGCGGGTTTCCAAAGCCAAGTTTGACTTTGGTGCTTGGGTTGTACTGCTTGAGCTGGTCGATCAGTTCGCCAAGGTTCATTTCATTCTCCCCTGCGTTGCCGACGAACTTCGGCAATTGAAATGTTCCGCCTTGCCGCTTCCTGCTTGACGGTTTCTGTGTAGATCTTGACTGGCGCAGGAGTGACGGTGGCACCTGCCATGCGTCTGTAAGCTACACAGGAGCCGTTCTTGAAGTCGAAACAGCCTGTGTCGCAGAGGCACCTGTTACCGGCGAAGCCGTGCAGTTCTCGAAACATGAGGATGGGAGTGGTCAACGCACACTTTGCATCGACATGCTGCTGTATTGTGAATGGTTTCATTTCATTCTCCTTCAAAGTACATGAAATCAAGGTCTAGGTGTAGTTCCAGCGTTCTTGCCGCATCTTCTGCCTCGAATTTGTCTCCTGCACGGATCTCAAGCACGACTGTTGCCTGTACGTTTGGCACTCTGAAGTGCGCTCTGTAGGTGTTCATTCAGTTTCTCCTTCAAAGAACAGGGATTGGGTCGAGCAGCACCCGAGCAAGGCGGAGCGCCTCTGTCCATGTGATGTCCGGGCGCTCCTTCTGGATCTTCTTGGCGGTGCGAATTTCCTCTTGGATGCGAGCATCCTCGGCCTTCTGGCGGTACTTGTACCAGGTTGGTTTCATGAGTGGAACCCCCACTTCCCACCGCTCATCACGGCACCCATCACGAACGGGTGATCCCCGGTGCGCTGCCTGATCCCGTTGATGAAGGTTTGCAGTTCATACTCGGGTTGTACCTTGGTGTAGTCCGTGAAATGGTTTGGGTCTCTGAAACGAGCAGGTTCGGGCTTGTAGTAGCAGGCGACCATCTCGTCCTTGTCGTGGACCTTGACCTGGACCAAGTCCACGGTGTCGTGCTCGACAGCGCTCCGGCTGTACAACGGGTACGTGACAAGACGTCCGACAGCGGCGTACCACTCCTGCGCCTGCTGGTCCGTCTCGAACATCGGCAGGTCGCCGGTGAAAAACGTGAACTCGATTACTCTCCGGTGAAGGTTTTTCATTGCTCTACCTCTCTGCAAGCAGCCGGGACGGCCTGTGTGTAAACTACGCTGTCAAAAGTCTCGATGCTTCCAGCGGGGAAGAACTCCGGCGCGTCAATGCAGTGGCCAACGTCGTCGTATTGCGCCCGACGATAATCCAGTGCAATGGCGGCTCCGTGCCTGTTCCAGATTCGAGGTATGTCAAGGATTTTCTCCATCATAGCCCTACTCCTTTCGCATGTTCATGGCATATCATCAACAAGATTGACCTCCACTGTTCAGCGAACTCGAACGCGCCCTTGTCCATGTTACTGATTTCGTCGCCAGTGAAGTCTTCCCACTCTTGGTGCGTGTGAACTTGGCACCCAATTTTCATGTGGTGCTCAGTAATGAGTATGCCCCAGGTTAGATTGTTGATCTGGATCGGTGTCTTTTGAATATTCTGTCCGTACAAGTTGGCGCCGCGCAAGTTGGCACCGCGTAAGTCGGCACCGTACAAGTCGGCACCGTACAAGTCTGCATCGCGTAAGTCGGCACGTGACAAGTCGGCACGTGACAAGTCTGCATCGCGTA
>Ga0209460_1000500_pt1 | contig 35326 bp, 33 predicted proteins | sample EBPBio132013_DNA_FD_185868 | JGI IMG/M metagenome (GOLD analysis project Ga0209460, IMG submission 185868) | Wastewater treatment Type I Accumulibacter community from EBPR Bioreactor in Madison, WI, USA - Reactor 2_5/13/2013_ DNA (SPAdes)... | ecosystem: Engineered > Bioreactor > EBPR >... | reverse complement strand
AGTAAAGACCTAAAACACCAAAACGTGCCACTACACGACTTTGACAGAAAACGGCCTGCAACCCGCATGGTTACGTGGGATGCCTCCCGAAAAACGCTGTTTTTGGCGGCGAACTGTCGAACTCGGGAAGCCCGACGGTTCTAACGTACAGCAATCGTCACCGACACGATAGTTTATGAACTTCGATCAACTGGCATGAATCTGCGATCTTCTCCCGGTGTCCCCTGAAAAATCATCCGCATGCCGCTTCGCTCAGCGCCTCTGGCCGTCGTCCGCATGGCTAGCCCGATCAGCGCGATAAAGTCTGGAGCGTTCACACAGCAGCTCCGTTACTTCCTTCGCGACCTCATCGATCCCCGCGTCCCGACTCTTCTCGATGGAGTTGAAGACCCAGAGATCGCCCAAGCGAGCCGACGACATCCTCGGTTTCACTCGTTTCACCAGGGCTCAGTGCGAACGAGTGCACCGCGTAGGGAGGCGTTCGGCCGACAGGAAGGCTGCTTGCGCTTTAGCGCCGATTGACCCCAGTTACCCTGGCCGGTGATACTGAAGCCGCCACGCTTGCTATCTTCTCGCGTGACCGCGCGGCTGCGAGCCCAGCATTTGAAAGAACCGACATGACTACTCTCTCCCTCACCGATGCCGAGCGCACCGTGTTCGCTCGCGTTGCCAACACAGACGTACCTCCCGGCGCCATCGTGCGTGATTTCGACGCGCTCCTGGACTGCCTGAGAACGGACGGTATCCCGGTTTCGCCAAAGACCAGCGAATTTGCCATCGCACGCCTACCCGAACTCAATGCCTTGCTTACTCACCCCGTCCCGATCGGCCTCCACCGCGGCAGGCAGACGTCGTACCCCAACGTGGATGGGTTGCACCTGCTCTTACGCTTTAGTCGATTGGGGAAAGTTGATCGTTTCGCCACCACACCGCGGATGGTCCTGAATACGGAAATGGCCGCCAAGTGGCATTTGCTCAGTCCGACAGAACGATATTTCAGCCTGCTCGAACGCTGGTGGAGCTTCGCCGATTTCGGGTCGGACCGTTTCGGCTTGGCAGCAGCCGACAGGATGGCAGAATATCGTTGCACCTTCCTGAAGCGCCACCGTCCTGGCAGCCGTGCAAAAGAGCGAGACGAAAAGTGGCAAGTGGCCATGTTCGGGGCGCTCGGGATGAAGCAGGTCGCCCTCATGCAATTGTTCGGTTTGCTCGACATCGTGTCCGATCAGGCCGTCTCAGGTAAAGGCTGGCAGATCAAGCGGATGGTCGCGACACCGTGGGGACTGTCGGCCAGCGCCACCTACCTTCGCGCGTTCCGCTACACCTCTACCGAATTGTTGGAGCATTTGCTTAACCCTTCGGGCGAGAATTCGGTCGAAGAGGAAGATCCAATTCAAGAAGAACTGGATCGCCCTCCTTTCTTTACTTGGGCAGACGCGGTGATCCCGTTCTTTCCCGCCTGGCGCAGTTCTCTGGGAGAACCGGAGACCGTCGAACCGTTCCGAGGGAGTGTGACATTTAAGGTTGCGCTCGGCCAAGGTGTCTGGCGCCGCATCGTGATGCCTGCCCAAAGCGACTTCGCGGACCTCGCAGAATTCATCCTCGACGCGTTCAATTTTGATCACGAACACCTGTATCAGTTTCGCTACCAGGACGAGTACGCGACCCAGCGCACACTCGATGACCCCAGCTGCAGCGATGTCGATGACGATTATGCTGACGAAGTGACCTTGGGAGAAGCCGGGTTGTCTCCCCGACAACTTGTCGAATTCCGCTATGACTTCGGCGACGACTGGCGCTTCAACGTGCTGGTGGAGAAGCTGGATGCGTCGGAAACCGGCGCAGAACCTGCCGTCCTCGCCAAAGAGGGAAAGGCGCCACAGCAGTACCAGTGAGTCTCTTCGCTTCCCATTCTGCGGTCACTGATCTTCGCGATCGCTTCGACCGGTTCGCGATTATCCTCCGGCTGTAGTAGTTATTGACATTACGGAGGTGCTTCCCGTGCCCGACAACCACTACGCGCTTTATACGGAGTGATCGTATCGCGCCATCACTTCAGCAGAAAGTGCTCCATTCGGTGCCCTGCTTCAATCAGCGCCTTGAACACATTCGGAAGCTTCCCGCGACCGCTCCAGGTGACCGCGCCGTCGGGCGTGATGTATTTGGCTTTGACGGGAGTGCGAGTTTTCTGGGTCCCTGCAGCGCCTGCGCCAAAACCACACTGGGCCGCAGTCAAGTCGTATTCCTGGATAATGTCTTTCACCCGACGAATCGCTTCTGCCACTTCGGTTCTACGGGCTTCGTCGATCCGTTGATTGAGTTCGTCGCGTTGGGCAATAAGTTCCTGGTAGTTCGGCATGGAATCTCCTGAGAGGGGTTACTGGTTGAAGTGAAACGCCGAAAAGGCGCCACTTGCGCGGATTATAGGCAAGAGGGCCTTGCTTCGCTACGATGACAGCTTTAATGAACTCTTGACTTACACGATTTTGGCGTATCAGCCCTGACAAGAATGTGATGGATCCCACACCGAGGATTCCTGATCGACCATCCTTGCCTGGGTTGCCGATTTCCATCGCTCGCCGATCGCTCTCATGGACGACCAACCGCGAAATCGGGGCCAAACCTGAGTGCGGGCAACCGATTTGGTGTTCCGACGTTCACGTACGGTGATGGTTGCGGTGATGGCCCACCGTCGCCCTGCGCACTGCAAGAAAGTCAGTTGACAACTTCGACCTGCACCCATTTGAATATCAGCCCCTGATCGCTTTCCACCTGCCGGGCGACCAGCAAGATCGGCCCGTTGGGCACCAGCGTGACCGCCTCTCTGTTTTTCACGGCAGCGGCCCATCCGCCATGCAGTCCCTGCTCTTGCTCGCGCTCGGCATCCTCGATGCGTTGGCAAACGTCGGCGAGGGAAATCTCCGTCAGCGTGATGTCCGCGGGCAGCGAGGCCAGCATCCCGAGATCGAACTGGTCGGTCACCAGATAGCGAGGGGGCTTGTTCATGACGCGTACTCCTTCGGCTCGTACTGCGACTGCGTCGGCACCTTCGCAAACCGCTCCAGGCGCCCCAGGGTCACGAGCAGGTCGGCAAGGTAATGCGCCTGACGACGATACTGGCTTGCCTCGCTCTCAACGGCAGTAACCAGGTCATCGTCCCACCCCGAGGTGTGTCGAAGCAGGTCCTCCAGGCGGTAGCCGAATGCTTGTGCATCCCGGCGCCGACTGCTGTTGCGCTTCGGAATGTACGTTCGGCGGGCCTCGCGACCTTGCGCCTTCCTGCCGTACCAATTGACCAGGTACCACTCGATGGAGAGCGCATTGCCCCGCTGCCGAACCCGGAACTGCAACGTGTTCTTCTGGCTCCAGTCCTTGCCGGTGTTCGCCTCCATGACTTCCTGCAGGTAGCGATTACCCAGGTCTCTGGCCTGCTCGAACACGTCCTTCAGCTGAGCTTGCAGCAGTGCTCGTACGTCCCTGATCCGGTCTTCCATCGGTAGTCCGTGCCCCCTCTTAAAGATAAGGATTCGTCACCCCACCAATCCTTATGAGAAATCGGCCAAAACGCCGACACCCGGATAGCGCAAAACCCTCGTTGTGACCGAAGCCAAGCGCCCTTCCCGGTTACCAAGGACGGCCATTTCGCCTATTTGGCCGGCTTCCAGGACTCGCAGGACGTCCCCCAGGGGGTAATTCCAGGCCAGTGAGCAGGCTTTTTCTTCCATAAGGCTGCAGCCCAACCAATCCTTATGTAATAGGGCATGGTGGGTGCAATCGTAGGCACCAGCCGCCTCCCCTTGCGGCCGAGATGCGTCCTTCCCGGTCGCATTTCGAACCTGATACCGAGCACGCTCGATTCGCATGCGGCCAGGTGCTCTGGCGGTGCACAGAGCGTGATCAATGATGCTCAAAACCGCCGAGGTATCCCTGCAGGGCTCCTGCGGTACCACTGCCCCGTTTCGCTGCCCCATCCCGAACGCGCTGATCAACGATAGGGGCCCTCTGCCAGTCAGAGACTCGGTAACGGCCGGCATTGCCGGGATGTAAAGCGGGATAAAGACGAGATTCCTCAGGCGATCCGACATGGTGGCTCCCTTCCCTGTCATGCGTTTCCGGGGCGTGGGTTCTTGACCCCCTTACGGCGGCATGATCCAGATGCCCGCCGTTTGCTCATGGCCCCCATGGTGCCGGACATGCGGTGGAAGATTCCATGCCGCCACCGGGCGACTTCGGTCGTCCGCCCAACCCGTTTCTTCCGCAACATTCGCGCTTCTTCCGACGCGTGAACAAACCGTCACATGTGTGAAGAAACCTTCACACGACGGCGGTGCTTTCTCCGTCAAAAATAGCGATACTTCCGGAAAACAGGATCGGAGCGCCCCATGTTCAAAGTGGCCGTCATCGAAGACGACATCCCCACCAGTAATCAACTCAGGGAATGGATTCTCTCCGCGCACCCGGACATCACCGTGGAGCAGTGGTTCACCCGCGACGATGCGGAAGCGGCCCTCGCCCGCGAGCAATACGGCCTGGTGGTGCTGGATATCGAACTGGGACGTGAGCGTCACGCGGGTGTTGCGCTCATCAACGCCATCAACAAGCGCGCCAGCGGTACACCAGTGCTCGTGGTTTCGGCGATGCCCGCCACCATTTACCGCGGCATCATGAAGGCACTGGATGCCTGGGACTACCTGCAGAAGGCCACCTTCGAGGAAGCCGAGTTCATCGATACCTTCCTGGAAATCCTGCGCGCGGTCCGACAGCGTGAAAGCGTCAAGCCGCCCTTGGCTGCCGGCGACGAACTCTCCATTGACCCCCTGCGGCAGAGCACGCCCCTATGGCGGGGACAACGAATCAACCTGCCACTGACCGCCCAGCGCATCCTTGCCGCACTCTACGAGAAACGGGGCGACGTGGTCTCTTACGAAGAACTCTCCCAGGTTGTCAAGAGCGGCCGGAGTCGGGACAACATCCGTAAACACATCAGCAGCATCCGCGAAGCCTTTCGCGAACTGGACGAGGCGTTCGACCGTATCGAGAACGTCCCCATGCGCGGATTCCGCTGGTCCGACCCTGCCTCAACAGGCTCAAGCGATCGGTAAGCGGGCGATGGACAGCAGGGGATTCCTCGGCAGCAGCCCGGCGCATCGCTACGTCCCTTCGGTGCGGTCGCCGGAATGAAACCGCTGGCCTGGCTGGCGTCGTTCCGGCTGCGCATCCTCTTTCGCAGTGCCTTCCTGCTGCTCGCGCTGGCCGTCGTGGCCATGGCGGTCGCAGTGCTGCAGGAGGAAAAGCAGCGCAGTTACGACAACTATCAGGCGAGCTTCGCCAAGACCAAGGAACAGATCGTCGCCCGCCTGCGCCACCCGGCTGGCCAGTTGGCACTGCTCAACCCACCGCGAGGCGAGGGTCCCGTGACACCGCTGCGCCCGGTCATGCTGCCCTTCTCGGCCATCGATTTCGACGACCAGGGCAAGGTCCGCCATGCCGTGGAGATGGCCGGTTGCCTAGTGCAGTACAAGAACTACGGCAGCCTGTGCGTGGCGATTGCCAACAACCCGTGGGCTGGCGGCTTCATCTATGCGGCGGGCACTTTCGTCAGCAGCAAGCTGGTGCCTCACCGCATCGGCAACGAGTTCCTGGATGGCGCTCACCGCCTGAGAGTGGTGGTCAGCCTGCGCGGAGACACGTACCGCTGGATCGCGCCCTTCGAAGTCCCGAGCCACGAGCGTCGGCGATCGTCGGGGATGCGGGGGCGTTTCACGGGCTACGTGGAACTGGACGACCCAGACTACACCGGCGAGATGCCGGTGAAGGAATTTCGCGGCTGGGTATGGCAGAGCGGCAGGTGCCTCGACGCCACCAAGGAGAGCGACGAGGACTGCGCGAAGAAATCGTTCTTCTCGCTACGCTTGCCGATCGAGGCGCTGCGCGACGCGCTCTTCCAGCCGGAAAAGCCCCAGTGGCCGCCGCCGGACCTCGACCAGTTCGAGGTTCAGGTCGAAGTGCTCCCCCCCGGCGACGGCCCGGCCATTTTCGACAGCAACGAGGATAGTGCCATCCCGCCCTTTTCCCTCAACGACCTGACAGGCCTTCTTCTGCCCGGCGAAACCCTGACCATTCAGAAGGCCGACCGCGGTGAGCCTACCCATCTGGTGCAGCTGCATGGCAAGGACGAGGTCCTGGAGGAGCCTTCGCCACTACTCACCCGCCTGATTCGCAAATTGCCGGTGGAACGTTACGACGCCCCGGTCGAACTCACCGACGAGGTGGTGACGCCCATGGGCAGCTATCGAATTCTGTTCCACGGGGATGCCCGCAGTGTGAACAAGATCCTGAGCGCCGTCGCCTCGCGCGTTTCCTGGTTTGTCGGTGCCATGCTGCTGGCCATCGCGCTGGCGTGGCTGGTTATCGAGACCGGCGTCGTCCGGCGCATATCCCGTCTCACTCGACGTTCCAGCGAACTCTCCAGGAGCGTGAAGGCCATCGGCGGCCTCCAGCGCTTCGATCTGGCGGATCTCCGCGGCAGCGACGAGCTCGGCATCCTCGCCAACTGCCTCAACGACCTGCTGCGCCGGGTGAAGGAAGACGCCGAGCGGGAGAGGATACGCGCCGAGCAGGAAAGGGACATGTGGCACGCCGTTGGTCACGAAATCATGTCGCCGCTTCAATCGCTCATGGTGCTGCATGGCCAGGCCGACGACCCCAGCTGCCGCTACATCAATCGCATGCAGCAGGCGGTGCGTGTGCTCTACGGCAACGCCAGTCCGAGCGAAGCGTTTCAGTCCTCGGCCTTGCAGGTGCAGGCGATCGACATTGCCAAGCTTCTGCGAAATGTCGCTGACAACGCCGGTTTTGTCGACGTGCGCTGCGCCGCTGCGTACCAACCGGTGTGGGTACGCGCCGACGAGTATCCCCTCGAAGACGTCTTCTCGCACATCCTCAAGAACGCCGATCGCTACCGTCAGCCCGGCACGCCGATCACCCTCGCCCTGGAGATCACGGAGACCACGGTGACGGTGATCATTCACAATGTCGGCCGACTCATTACTGAGGATTTCCTGGACAAGATTTTCGAGTACGGCGTTTCCGAGCATGCGGAAGCCGGCGCCAACGGCAACCGGGGCCAGGGTCTCTTCGTCGCCAAGACGTACATGGCCAAGATGGGCGGGACGATCGCCGTTCGCAACGTGGAAGATGGCGTGAGTTTTGTGCTGACGCTGCAGCGGATGCGGGTTGGAGGAGCTCAGTAAGGTCCGCGAACGGGTTCCAGGCAGGAGATCGCGTGCGTCTGCCGCCGCGCCGGAACACTGGTGACGAGCCGAGAATCCAGCAGCAGCCTTGACCGCTCATCCCGGACGACGATGATCGGGGCGCTTGCGAGTGCATAATTCGTGAAAGAAATGCAGGACACGAACAAGCGGCGGCCCTCGTCTCGACTGTACCCGGGCCGGTCCCCTGGCTTCCCGGCCTCAAAAGCACCGGTTTCGAAAGGAGCGACATGAGCAAGACCCATGAGGAGCCACCGCCGGATGGAACGGCGTCGGATCAGGGCAACGACCGACCGTCAATCCCTTCAGTCGAATCGGACGCGCTTGCAGCCCGTTTGAAGATGCTCATCAGACCGGGGTCGGTCGCCTCTTTTGCCAAGCGATGCGGCCTCGCGGAATCGGTCCTCCGGGCGTACATCAGCGATGGGCGAATGCCCTCGCTGGACAAGGCTCTGGCCATTGCCACCGCTGGGGGTGTCACCCTTGACTGGCTCGCTACAGGACGCGGCCGACGCGCCACTGCCCAAGTCCTCGCGGCCGACACCACGGCCTCTGGCAGCCCTGGCGATGCTGAAGGACTACAAACACCGACACTCGACACCGTCGTACTGGAAGGTATCCTGAAGGCCGTCCTCGAAGCCCAGGGCGATCGCGCGACACCGGAACACCTTGCCGCCTTGACCGTCGATCTGTATCAACACGTCATGATTCTTGACCAGCCGGAATAGACGCCCCGGGCCTTTCGGCCCGCGGTTATCCCCAACCCTCGCTCTTTCGCCGACCAGCGGAGTGCCTCTTCCCGCTTCTGGCGAGTGAAGCGCAATCGCTCCTATACCGAACACACGCCGTTCGACGTAACGAACACGGCTCAAGCCTGCCGACGGGCAGCAGGCGATGGACCGCGACCCGTTCGTTCGCGATCCATCGCCTGAAGGAGGATGTCGAGGAAGACTCCCCGAAGCTTCGATGCGAGTCCCCTCCAGAAAACCTCAGCGAATGCTGACTGTCCCCGCCTTCCACGCCGGAGACTGCCGCCGGTAGAAGACAGACAGCGAAGAAGGTTTGTCGGCCCAGCGTTCGACCTCCAGGCTGGACAGGTTCAACAGCTCGAAGCTGATCTTGTAGCGGCCGTCCGCCTTCGCCTCACGGGCGGCGAGCATCTTCGTGCGGCCCGGCACCCATCCGGCGAATTCGACGTAGCCAAGTTCGGGTGTGTCGGTCGCCGGCGGTACGACATCGAGGATCCAGCCCGTCGGTTCCTGGCGAAAGACCCACATCTCGCGCCAGGTGTCGAGCGGCTGAACGGCCAGGGTCAGGGCGGCACCCTGGGGGTGGGCGACGGCCGATGCCGACCAGACGGTGCCGTAGGTACAGCGCCTGAGAAGCGGGTTCTTCACGTCGTGTCGCGCATCGACCAGATGAACGCAGGTCTCGCCTGGCTCGCCGGGAGTGGTGACGATCCCGAGAGCGAGCGACGCCTTGATCGGCTCGAGCGGCAGCCCCGGCTCGGCGGCCCAGCGCGACGCGCCCACACGAATCGCGGCGTCGCTGTAGTTCGCGGCATCGCTTTCCGCCAGCTCGTGTTTGTTGATCACCGCCAGTTCGCTCACCGCGCGGTTGCCTGCCTCGGCGACGACCGCGGTGCCGAGTTCGGACCGTCTCGCCCGTTGCCAGGCGAGACTTGCCCACACCCCGGCCTTGCGCAGGTGCAGGCGGTTCTTGACGACCTCCGGTAGCTCGGACGTGTCGATCCGGTCCAGCACTTCGGCCCGCCAATTGTCGAGGGCGAAGCGCTCGACCGGCGTCAGCCTCGGTGAAACGCAATCGTGACGAGTGAGCGCCAGCGCCGCCAGGGCTTTCTGCAGATCGCTCGCCGGCAGCGCGAGGACACGGCGGAAGGCATCGCCGTCGTAGCAGAGCTGGACTTGATCGTCGCGCTCGACGCTGACCATGGTCACGCCGTAAGCGGCGGCGACTTCGAGATGTTCGCCAACGGCGCTGCCGGGTCTCTTTGCCCGGCGCGAGCTGGCGCTTCGGGCGAGACGTTCGGCGAAGGTGCCGAGCGCATCGAACACTTCGCCATCGATGGCTTCGGCGGGTGCTGCCTTGAGATAGGCGGCGGCATAGCTGATGCCCAGGGCTTCCGCCCCGGGCGTATCGCGCAGGAAACGGACCACGGCAAGCAGTTCGGGAGCGTTTTCCGGTTTCAGCGACTGCGGTCGAACCTGGCTCGCGCGAACGTAGCCGGCACGTTCCCGACGATGGTCGTAGACCTGCAGGTAGTCGCCCTTGGTGCCACGGATTTCCAGGCTGTCACCCTGCCACAGCACGGCATGCTGGGCAGCGCTTTCCCGCGGGGCGGCGCGCAGACCGGCCTGATCCTGGGTGACGATGGCGATGATGGTGAGTGCGGTGGCCAGCATGATCATTGCCCTCCCTCGAAACCGTCTTCTGCTGCGCGACCGTCCGGCGCCTCATAGCGTCCTGAGGGCGCAGGCGTCACGCGGCCGCTACCGAGCAGGGCGGCACCGATGAAGCCGCCGTCGCGCGGTGGTGGCGCGATGATCACCGAAATCTTGTCGGAGAGTTTGTCGGCCATGGTTTTCTGGATCAGGAGCGGATGCTTGTCGATCAGCGCGCCGTCACGCGCCAGCTGTTCGCTGGCGACCTTTCCCATGCGCTCCTGCCGATATGCTTCGGCGTCGGCCAGCTTCCGGCGCGAATCGGCCTCGCCCGCCGCCTCGATGCGACGCGACTGAGCGGTGGCTTCGGCGCGCTTGATGCGGGTCAGCTTCTCGGCCTCGGCTTCGAGCCCGCGTTGCTCGATCTCTTTCTGCTTGAAGGGCAGGACGTGCTTCATCGCTTCGGCCTGCGCCCTGGCGGCGATGATTCGCTCCTGGGCGGCGGCCTCGGCAGCGGTTTCCCGGCGCACCTTCTGGGCCAGGGCTTCCAGTTCGCTTTGCTTGACCTGCTTGTCTTTGAGCTCCAGCGTGTAGCGCATCTTTTCGCTGGCAAGTTCTTCGGCGAGCAGCGTTTCCATGCCTGACCGGTAGTCGCGCGGCAGGTCCACCTTGCCCAGGGTCACCGACTCCAAAACGATCCCATCGGCGGCCAGGCGGGGTGTCAGTTCGCGCTCGATGGACTCCTGGATGTCCTGGCGTTTGCTGGAGAAGATCTCGCGTACGGTGTAGCGGGACAGGGTCTTGTAGAGCACGCCCTGCACCACCGGCTCGACGATCTCGCCACTAATGTCCTCGGGCAGGTTCCGGGCAACGGCCGCGATCTGTTTCGGGTCGAGCGCGTAGCGCACCGAGATGTCGATGCCCAGCGAGAGCCCCTCCACCGACTGGAAAGGCGCGGGGCCATTGGCTTCGAGTCCATCGATCGGGCGATAGACCTGGTCACGCAGCGAGAAGCGGCGCAGCTCGTGGAGATGGGGAATGACGACCGCGGCGCCTTCGTGCACTTCGACCGAATCACCGGTGAGCTGATTGAGGCGGATGCCGACTTCCCCACGACCGATGCTCTGCATTGGAGGATTCGTGTAGAGGGCGTAACCGCCGGCGCTGAGCACACCGAGCGTGGTGAGACCAAGGGCGTGACGACGGATGGCGCTGCCGCAGCTGACAGCCAGCGAACCGGCACCAGTAGCCGCGCGACCCAGCGCGTTGCGAACGTTTTGAGCGATTTTCGTGAGCTGTTCCGACATGATGTTTCTCCCCACAGCATGATCTTCGATGAAAGGGACGAGTGCCCCGCCGTGGGGTCGGGAAGATCGGTCCGCACCCCGGTTCGGCATGGAATCCATGGTCGTCCAAGTGCCGCGGAGGGTTCAAAGCCGGCGCAGGGGCAGTTTCGTCACGGGCCGGCGGCTTTTCTACCGGGACGTTCTCATTTCTTCAGGGGTGTGAAGAAATCTTCACAACCTGGCCGTGAACGCGCCCGTCAAGCGGGGGGATCTGCGACGTGTGCAGGCGGCTGGCCGCTGAAGAGCCCTTCCCTTCCTCGGCGAAATGCGTCCTCCGTGGTCGCTTTTCGAATGCCGCTGGGCCGACCGTTTCCATAGCATCCGGTGCACTGGCGGCGCACTGAACGCGCGAAGGAACGTTGAACGCTCCTCTTGTGTGCCTGCAGGTTTCCTGCAGTGCGTCTGCCAGGCGTCGCTGCCCACTCCCGGGCGACGTGGGCAATGACGTGACCCAGGAGAAAACCGGACATGACAGTTCTCGGAATCGATATCGGCTATTCCAACCTCAAGTTGGCCTGCGGTGACCCCGGTGGCGAACCCCGAGTTCTGCTGCGACCCGCCGGCGCTGCGCCGGCCGATCGGCTCGGAGAAAAAATTGCCAGCAACGGCGAGGAAGATTTCTTGCGCGTGCTGGTGAACGGGGCACCGTTTGTCGCCGGTCTATCGCCGGATCGTGCCGAGCTCTGGAGTCGCGAGTTGCACGAGGACTACCCGTCGACCGCCTCTTATCGCGCCCTCTTCCATGCCGGGCTTCTGCTTGCCGAATTGGACCAGATCGACCGGCTTGTGACCGGGCTTCCGGTCAATCAATATCTCGACCCTGAGTTGCGCGCGCGCTTGGCCGGGCAGATGCGGGGAGAGCACCAGATCACGCCGCGGCGGAAGATCACGGTGAGCGAGGTCAAGGTCGTCCCGCAGCCCGTGGGAGGCTTCGTCGACTACGTCTGGGGATTGCCGGATGCCACGGAAATCGAAGACAGCCGGGTGCTGGTGGTCGACCCCGGCTTTTTCTCGGTCGACTGGGTTCTGATCGGCAACGGCGAACTGCGACGCCAGTCGTGTGGCACGAGCCTGGAGGCGTCTTCGGTGATCCTGGATGAAGCCGTTCGCCTGATCGCGCAGGATTTCGGGGGCAATGTCGGCAGAGAACGTCTTGAGCACACGCTCCGCAAAGGACACCCACAGGTCCGTCTTCTCGGCGAGCGGGTCGAAGTCGCACCCTACCTGAAGAAGGCTGCCGACAAGGTCGGGCCGATCGTCACCACCCGCTTGCGGGAATCGCTGCGTAAGGAGAACGCGAGTGCTGACCTGGTGCTGCTGGTGGGCGGCGGCGCGGGGTTCTTTGAGGAGGCGATCAAGGACGCGTTCCCGCAGCTCAAGGTGTCGACGCCGGAGGCGCCGGTTTTTGCGAACGTGCGCGGGTTCTGGCGGATGGGCGCTTGAGATGTCGTCGCTGCGCATTGTGGTGAAGATCCCGACGGGCACCTACCCGGAGTTGCTTGCCGATCTTGGTACCGTGGCGACACGAGCGCGGGCGGAACGGCTCAGAGTTCTGGCGATGGTCGGCTTGAGGGACTTGCGCCAGGGTTCGTCGCGGGGTCAGGCTTCGGCGAATTTGCAGCACCCGATGGAGGATAACGAAGCCGAGGTGAAGAAGTCGGCGACTACGATCATTCGGAAGCTCACACAGGGGCTGTAACGCCTACGAGCACGAGGCGTTGCGGTGCGATGAGCGACCCCGAGAAAAGCTCGGTTTGCCGCCTGCGCCCCGCCGGTCCTGTGGTCCGGTAAGCCTTCGAGCGTTGGGAAAGGACGTCGTCCACGCTTCCCAACCGACCCGACGCACCATCTCATTGGTTGCTGGCAACGCCTAATTCTTGGTCGGCGGAGAGCTTCGCTTGGCAGAGGCCGGTCCACGGCAGATTTCCACAGCTTGTCCACTGCTTCCGCACAGCGCTACCCACAGGTTCTGGGGACAGAAGCGAAGAGTCCCGATTTTGCAAAAAAACTGCAGCAGACGTCCGCTGCCTGGCTTCGTCGGCCTCAGTCGGAGCCCGGTCTCGTGCTGCATGCCCTCAGAAGGGTGCATCCGCTCACTCAAGAAACACGCTACTCGATTGTCTTGATCCCACGGCACTTCGGAAAAGCCGTGCATCCCCAGAAGGCACCTCCTGCGTTCGGCCCCTGTTTCGCAATGCGCTTCAGCATCCTGCCGCCACACCGGGGACAGGTTGGCTCTGCTGCTGGCGTGGCGGTCTGTGCGGCTGTCAGCACGCTGGCCGGTACTCGTCCGGCCGACACCGCCATCTCAGGTCGGGCAGCTCGGACTCGTTCGATCATGGCTTTGAGCGCCGGCCCGTCGATGAGCTCGATGTTCTTCCCTGCCACAAACGAGCGGGCATCTGCACTGAAGGTGCCCGAAGTGACAACGAATCCTCCGGTCGCGCCCTGCGATGCCATCACACCAAACAATTCACGTACGACACTGACCGAAACCTTGTAGGCCCGCCACTGCTTGCACTGCACGAGAAAGACCTCGCTGCCTTTCCTCAATTCCAGATCGATGCCCCCATCGGGACCACCGCCGCCGGCTTCTGTCACTGAAAAACCACGCATCCGGAACGCCTCGCCTACGAGCAACTCGAAATCGCTCCAATTCAAGGCGCGCAGGTTCTCGCCGGACTTATCGCCAGCGACATCGCGAACGAGGCCTTCACGTTTACGCCGTCCCAGAAAGGATGCGACAGCTCCGGCCAACAACAACAGCGGAACGATAAACTGGCCGTAGAACGCCAGCGTCTTGGTCATCTGTCCAACGACCATCTCACCAATCTGCCCAGGGGGCACATTGGTCGGCACATCCGCAGACGCATACCTGTGCAGGATCACGTAGGCAAGGAGAGCCAAGATGCTCCCGACCCACCACGGAAGCATCGCCGCAATTCCGAAGATGTCTTCAAAGGCGCTGCTATTCCGTCTTCTTGCCATCACTGATTCCTGTCAGGGTTTCTACCCAGTCGATGCAGCCTATCCGCTATCTTCGCATCGTCGCGCGGATGTCAAACGATGCCGTGATTTTGCCTACACCCATTGAAAAACCAGAGAGGCTGAGCTGGGCATACTTTTTGGCAGAATAAACTGCCAACCTCCCCGACATACGGCGATTGAAACCGTTGTAGGTACATCCAGAAAATGTCACGTCGAGGTTTGCAATAGCTGCCGTCACCCCAGGCGTAGCGAGCCCCTTCAACTCATAGCCTTATACACAACTTGAGGTTTCCTCTGTAAGCTATCGTTTTTGCTTGAGAAGGCATCATGGCGAGGTGGGCTGAGGAGGAACTGAAGGGAATCAACCTGGGTGACGGCCGTCGGGACAAACGAGCAATCGCGTTGCTGGATACGCTTTCTGCGAGACCGACGGCGAGTATCCCGGGGGCGTGTTCGGACTGGTCGGAGACGATGGCGGCTTACCGCTTCTTCGGCAACGATGACATTACGTGGGAGGCTATCCTCACACCGCATTGGTCTTGCTCCCGGACGCGGATCGCGCAGCACAAAGTTGTGCTGATGCTGCAGGACACCACCGAACTGGACTTCAACGGGCAGCGTATCTCGGGGTTGGGGCCGCTGAGCTACGAAGCGCAGCGAGGCCTTTACGTACATCCGACGTATGCGGTCAGCGTTGATCGCGAGCCTTTGGGGGTACTGGATGCGTGGATGTGGGCGCGCGAGCCGAAGGACGCCGACGGCCGGCGCCCGGGGATCAAAGAGAGCACCCGCTGGATCGAGGGCTATGAACGGGTGGCCGAACTGGCGACGGAGTTGCCGGAGACCCGGCTGGTCTACGTGGCCGACCGTGAGTCTGACATGATCGAGTTGATGGGCCGGGCCCGCGAACTGGGCCAGCCAGCGGATTGGCTGTTGCGTGCTCAGCATGATCGGGCACTGCCTGACGGCCAGAAACTGTGGCCGACGGTGACCTCGGGTGAAGCTCTTGGGGGAATCACCTTCACCCTGCCCGCGAGGCATGGTCAAAAAGCGCGCGTGGTACGCCAGCAGCTGTGGGCGCGTGTCGTCGACCTTCCGCATGGCAAGAACCAAACGATCCGGGCCACCTGCGTGGTGGCCAAGGAAATCGACCCACCTGCCGGAAGTCGCCCGGTCGAGTGGCGCTTGCTGACCAATCGCACCGCCGAGACGCTCGAAGAAGTCGCGGAACTGATCGATTGGTATCGCGCTCGCTGGGAGATCGAGATCCTCTTCCATATCCTCAAGAACGCCTGCCGCATCGAGGCCTTGCAACTGGGAACGATCAAAGGTCTGCAACGTGCCATCGCGCTGTACCTCATGGTCTCCTGGCGGATTGCTGTGTTGATGCGATTTGGCCGAACCTGCCCCGACTTGCCCGCCGACTTGTTCTTCCACGAAGATGAATGGCATGCCGCCTATCTTCTCAACAAGAAGAAACCGCCGGCTGACCTGCCAACCCTTAACCAGGTCCTGCGCCTGGTGGCCATGCTCGGTGGTTTCCTCGCTCGCAAAGGCGACGGAGAGCCGGGCGTCAAGACCATCTGGCTCGGATTGCAGCGCGTCATAGACTGCGCTATCGGCCTTCAGTTCATGCGTCAGGCAGATCCTGGGTAAGTTGTGTATAAGGCTATGCCTTCAACTGGCAGCCGTTTTCCGGGCTCGACCCTATCACCTTGCCCTGCGGATCAATTTCGATGGTCATCTGCACCACGGCATGCGCCTCCGGAGAAACCACGCCAGAGACAGTTGCTTGATACTGTGTTTGGCCTCGCCAACCGCCCGTGGTTGTCGTGTAGGCCGAATTGGCAGCGTCACCAAAGACGTTGTTCGGTTTGCCTTGGAGGTTCTGGTCGCTTTGGCCCTCTTCAGACTTGCAGGGGCGGTCAGTGAGTAGCGTCCGCCCGTCCTCCACACATCGATATTGGGCGTGCGCGGTTGTGGCAAACACCCCGAGGGCGATAATTGCAAGCAGTTTGTTCATTTCATGCTCTGGGCAAGCCAGAAGTGTTGAATAATTCCCTGGTATTTTACCCAGCTGTAGCTAGATTTTGGCATATCGAAACAGGTTCCCAGGGCAATCGCATGAATCTTATACAAGACCGAGCGGTTCGGCGCGGAAGGTATCGGAAGTAGCCGCGATCAGTCGCTGAACCTTGAGGCCGCCCTTGCGCTTGAGGTGAGCAAGGCGGATGTGATTCAAGGCGAAGTGGCGCAAGAGCGCCAGGTTGTGAGCGGCATGTTCGGTGCGAGGCCGAGCAGGCACGGATTGTCCAGTTGCTCGTGGAACGTGTCACCGTCAGCGCCAGAGGCCTGCGCATTGACCTGAAAGCGTCGGTGATGCGTGAACTGATCCAATCGGTGATGCCAGAGAGGAAGGCGACGTGATGGTTAGCGATGTCATTTCTGTTGATCTGCCAATGGCCTTCAAGAAGCGTGGCGGGCGCAAGGTGATCGTATTGCTGGACGGGAATCACGGCAACCCCCGGTGCGGATAGCCACCATCGACAACATCATGATCGAGGCAGTCGCACAGGCATTTCGCTGGCAGAGGTTGCTGGAAAACGGTACCTACGATTGTATGGACGAAATCGCCAAGGCGGAAAAGATCGGGCCTTCGTTCGTGAGTCGGGTCATTCGGCTGGCGTTGCTGGCACCGGATATCGTGGAAGGGGTTGGTCTTGTTGTCTGGTGGTGCGTAGTTCCCTGGAAACAAACTCACTATCTGGGCATGTGAGTACTGGTGAGGACAAGAGCGGAAACGTGAGGACTTTGGCGCGTGTGTGTTAGCAATGGCCTGAACCAGCCGTCGGATCGCTCTGTTCAATGGGCAAAAGCTGATCTTCGTCACGGGAACTGCCAAGGCCGGAGGAGATCGGTGCGTCGTTTGTCAGTCGCGTCATCCGGCTGGCGTTGGCGCTGGGCATCGTGAAAGAGATCCTTGCGGGTAAGGATTTCCACTTTTCTCTTAACCTCAGCAAGGTTGGGCTTTATCGCCGACCAATCGCGCCAAGACGCCAAAGGAAGAACCTGCGCGTGTTGACTGGTCGTCCGATAGGACAGCCCTAATCGTGCAAAATGGATAAACTAGCGCGGGTGGACTGTTGTGGGCGCGGAGGAGCAAATGGCCAAGAAGTCGTCGGGAGAGACGCTACTGGTCGGTGTGGTGATCATGATCGCCATCCTGGCTGGGATACCCAAGGAGCTATGGATCGGACTTGGGGTACTCGTCGTCATTTTTTTTGTCGCTCGGGCGTTCCTCAAGAAGTCTGAACCTGAGGTCCCTCAGGCATCTGTTGGTGTGACCATGGAGTCAACTCCTCCTCGGCGAGCTAGCGGTGCAGATCGCCTTACAACGGTTGTCAGCGCTTATGACACTCAGCAGTACGCTATTCCTCGACCGATCCACGAGGCAGGGGCTCAAGCTCGTTGGGTTATGCCCGGTGCGTCGGTCAATGTCGCCGGTTTGTCGCTGCCGGGTGGCCTGCTTTATGTTGGCTCAGACCTTCGCAGCAGCTACGGGCTAATTGACCCGGCGTTAATCAATCCCGCGCTCAGAGTGACTCAGCGGGATGTCGACATGAGCATTCGCCTGACCGACTACTGGCCTAGCTATTCGGACTGCACGCCCGACGCGCGCCGCGCCTATCTGCAGTGGCTGGCCGATGGTCGCCGGGCGACCGAAGCCAACATCGGTTACGTATTCCTCTTCTTCTACGGGCTAGAGCGCCGCGCCCTTGTCGATGCGGTTTCGGATTCCGTTGCGAGGTCGGATATTCCGGCAATAACCCGAGAGGTGAAGCGCCTGCTCGCCATCTACTCGGAAAGTGGCTCCTTCCGGCGCTACGCCTCACAGTTTCTTGCCTACATCGAGGCCGAGTCCATCAAACCCGCGATCTACAAACAGCCGCCACCGTCACGGGATGGGTTCTACGAACTGTCGATGGATATCCGTATCGGACTTGGGCAACTTGTGCTAGATCAGCAGCCAATCCCGGACTCTTGGGCGCTCGCCTGGGCGTTAGCCGATCCGAACATCCTCCGCCGCACGGCCGTTAGGCGATGCCCTGAGATCTTCGCAGCGCTGTTCAAGGCTAAGTATGCCGAAACGCACGGCGATGGACTTCGGCTTCCCGTCAATCGAACGAAGCTGAAGATCGCCTACCAACCTGCGTCGGCAGCCCTCCGCGAACGCGATTTTACGCGTAGCTTTGGCGGCGTGCCCGACGTTTCGGCCCTTTCAGCGCCGATCAAGAAGCTTCAGGAACTGGTGAATGGCTGCACCGAACTGCTTGACTCTTACAGCCGCTTCATCGGACGCAACCCGGACAAGAAGGATGCGCTGGAGGGCGTGCTGCTTCTACCGCCGCCGTATTGGCCGTCGTCCCTCAGGACTGAACTGAACGACATAAGGACCAGGGTTCGCGACGGCATGCTGGTCATGACCTTTGGTGAACTTACGGGCAGATTGAACAGCGCTGGAGCCTTGTCCCGCGACAAGGTCCTTGGCTTAGCCCGGGCGCTCGAATCCTTGCACCTCGGCATGGAGCCCGACGTCCTTGGTGGTCAGAAACTACCGAAGTCGGAAGAGAGAGTGGCGCTATTCATTGCCGATCCCGACGAAGGCGGTGCGCGTAGTACGCCGGCCTACCAGGCGGCCGGGCTGACGTTGGATTTGGCGTGTTCCGTGGCTCTTGCCGATGGCGCTGCGAGCGGATCGGAACTTATTCATCTCACGCGCCAAATCGATTCCTGGACGCATCTCAGCGTCGCCCATCGAAAGCGCCTAAAGGCGCATCTCCGAGTGCGCATTATGCAGCCGAGCACACTAGCCGGCCTGAAGAAGAAGCTCGAACCGTTGCCAGGAGAAGCCAAGCGAACGATCGCGAAGTTCCTCGCGCATCTCGCCGAGGCCGACGGCACCGTTAGTCCCGAAGAGGTAAGATTTCTTGAGCGGGTTTACAAGACGCTTCAGCTCGACGCAAAGCTCGTCTACTCGGATCTTCATTCCGCAGGGTCACCGCACAAGACAGTGACAGCATCGGAGAAACAGGCCGCAGCGTCAGCGACTGGATTCGTGCTCGACCCAGAGCGGATTGCCCAACTACAGAAGGAGACCGAAGCGGTTACGGCTCTTCTTGCGAACGTCTTCGTCGAGGAAACGATAGAGCCGAAGGGTCTTCCTGCTGAGGAAGAAGACGCTGCTCCACAACCCAGCGTACTGGTGGGGCTTGACCAGAGTTACTTAGCGTTTCTGCGCATGCTGGTGTCGCGTCCCACTTGGACGCGCGAGGAGCTTGCTGATGTCGCGGCCGACATGGAACTGATGCTCGACGGTGCGCTTGAGAGTATCAATGAAGCCTCGCTCGACAATTTCGATGCCGCTTTGGTCGAAGGCGACGACCCCGTGGAGATCAACCAGGAAGTGGTGGAGAAGCTGCCGGCATGAGCGCCATTCGCCCCAAGGACCGCGACGCGGTCATTCAGTCCCTCCGAGCCGGCGTCGTGCCGCACGCCGGTCAGCACCTCATTCAGGTCGGTCGCGTCAAGGAGTTGGAAGCCCTCATCAAGGATATCGAGCGTATCGGCAGCGGGGGGTCGTGTTTCAGGGTCGTCGTCGGAGAGTACGGCGCAGGGAAGACCTTTTTCCTCAACTTGGTCCGGTCCATTGCCCTTGAAAAGAAACTCGTGACCGTACACGCTGACCTCAATCCGGATCGCCGACTGCACGCTGGCGGTGGTCAGGCCCGCTCCCTGTACTCCGAACTGACGAAGAACATGGCGACGCGCACTAAACCTGACGGCGGAGCACTCGCCGGCATCGTCCAGAAGTTCGTTGCCCAAGCCAAGGCTGATGCCAAGACATCAGGCAAGCCCGCGGAACAAATCTTGCGGTCGCGCTTGGAGCAACTAACCGAGATGGTTAACGGGTACGACTTTGCGAACGTCATCGCTGCCTACTGCCAGGGCTTCGATGACGGCAACGAGCAACTGAAGGCCGATGCGATCCGATGGCTGCGCGGGGAATTCAGTACCCGAACAGATGCGCGGGCCGCGCTCGGTGTACGGACGATCGTCGACGACGCTTCCGTCTATGACCAAATCAAGTTGCTTGCCCGCTTCGTCAGGCTGTCCGGCTTCGGCGGCCTTATGGTCTGTCTGGACGAAATGGTGAATCTCTACAAACTGGCCAACACCCAAGCGCGGAACGGAAACTATGAGCAGATCCTGCGCATCCTGAACGATTCGTTGCAAGGTGCGTCGGATGGGCTCGGTTTCGTCCTTGGTGGAACACCGGAGTTCCTGTTCGACACGCGGCGGGGGCTCTACAGCTACTCGGCGCTACAATCTCGGCTCGCTGAGAACACCTTTACGAAAGGTGGCTTCGTCGATTTCTCCGGACCGGTGATGCGATTGGCGAGCCTGTCACCCGAAGATCTCTACGTACTTCTGCAAAAGCTGCGTCACGTCTACGCGTCCGGGCAGCCTGACAAGTGTCTGCTGCCCGACGCGGCTTTGCCCGCCTTTATGGCGCACTGCGCGAAGCGTCTAGGCGACGCGTACTTCCGTACGCCGCGCACGACGATCACGGCCTTCATCAATCTGCTTGCGGTAATTGAGCAGAACCCCGAAGCGGACTGGACGTCGTTACTCGACTGCATTGAGGTGGCGAACGATGTCAGTGGCGAAGCGGAGAAGCGCCTAGATGAAGACGATGAACTCGCCAGTTTCACGCTCTAGTTCGTCTTTCGCGCTTCTTGACGAGAGAATACAGCGCTGGATCTGGCAGGAGGATTGGACGGCACTCCGTGACGCGCAGGAAAAGGCCATCCCCGCCCTGATCGAGGCCGATGGCGACATCATCATTGCAGCGGCGACTGCCGCCGGAAAGACTGAGGCCGCATTTTTTCCTATCTTGACGCATCTGCTGCGCACCGAGCCGAACGTTGGATCTGTTTTGTACATCAGCCCGCTGAAAGCGTTGATCAACGATCAGTGGGGGCGCCTCTCGCAGTTGTGCGAGTCGCTTGAGATCCCAGTGATTCCATGGCACGGCGATATTGCGATGGGCCGCAAACGCAGGTTCCTCAGGGATCCGAAGGGTATCCTACTGATCACTCCGGAATCGCTGGAGGCGCTGTTCGTTACCCGAGGTAGCGGCATTCCGGGGCTAGTGGCGGCGGCAAAGTACTTGGTGATCGACGAACTGCACGCCTTCATCGGCACGGAGCGTGGCAAGCAACTCCAGTCGCTAATGGCGCGTGTTGAGTTGGCGGCTGGGCGGGAGATGCCACGCGTAGGGTTGTCGGCAACCTTGGGCGACATGAACCTAGCAGCCAGCTTTTTGCGCCCGGGTGCTCCGGAATCCGTCCACCAAATTATCTCCGGATCTGGTGGCCAAGAGGTGAAGGTACTGATCAAAGGCTGTGTCGAACAGCCGCCCCGCATTAAGACTGAAACGGGCATTGACAATCCGGGGCTTGAGGACCTGGTTACCGGGAGCACAATCGCGATCGGAGAGCACCTCTACAAGACCTTGCGCGGATCCAACAATCTGGTGTTCCCGAACAGCCGTAGCCGAGTCGAAGTCTTTGCGGATCTGCTTCGCCGGCGCTGCGAGCGGGAGCGCATTCCGAACCAATTCTGGCCTCACCACGGCAGTCTCGCCAAGGAGATCCGCGAGGAAACGGAGGCGGCGCTGAAAGACGGCCACCGGCCCGCGACGGCGATTTGTACCACGACGCTCGAATTGGGTATCGATATTGGTGCCGTGAAGAGCGTCGCGCAGATCGGCCCGCCGCCATCGGTTGCCAGCCTTCGCCAGCGTCTGGGCCGTTCCGGGAGACGCGAGGGAGAACCAGCGATACTCCGCTGCTACGCTATCGAGCGCGAACTCGACGACAAGTCCGGCCTTTCCGATCTGCTCCGCGAGGGCCTGGTTCAGACCGTCGCCATGGTTCGCCTGTTGATTGCCGGCTGGTTCGAGCCACCGAAGATAGGTGGTTTGCATGCGTCGACGCTGGTTCAGCAAATCCTGTCGGTGATCGCCGAACGCGGTGGCGTGACTGCGGCGCATCTTTGGTCAAAATTTATTCAGGGTGGGCTATTCGGTGACCTCAGTCGCGATGATTTCGTCGCACTTTTACGTTACCTTGGCGAAAAGGAACTGCTGGTTCAGGAATCATCCGGGCTGTTGCTACATGGGGTCCTCGGGGAAAAGCTTGTCAATCACTACGAGTTCTATAGCGCGTTCCTGTCAGACGAAGAGTTTCGGTTGGTGTGCGACGGGCGGGCGTTGGGCTCACTTCCGGTCACTCGCCCGCTTTCGATCGATCAGCGCATCATCTTTGCCGGGCGGCGGTGGCGCGTACTTGATGTCGACGAGGAAAAAAAGCTGGTGCTTGTGGCTCCGGACAAAGGTGGTGCGCCGCCAATGTTTGACGGGGGTTCCGGCAAAGTACATGACGGGGTACGCGTGGAGATGCGGAAGGTCCTGGCAGAGGCAGGCGACGTTCCCTTCGTTGACGCCGAGGGCTCCCGGTTACTGGAGGAAGCTCGCCAGCATTACGCAGAAGCAGGTCTCGCAACTCGAAGGCTGGTTCCAGCGGGGTCGTCAGTGCTGCTTCTGACGTGGCGCGGTGACTGGGTAAACGATGCGCTGGCGCTTGTGATAGGTCGGTATGGGCTTAACGCTGCGAATGAAGGCGTCGCTGTTCGCGTGTATCAGCCCGATATGGATCGGATACTGGACGCGCTGGGGAAGATCGGTGCCGAGGAGGAGATGGATCCAGCGGCCCTGCTGTCGGGGGTCAAGAACTTGATTCGCGAAAAATGGGACTGGGCCCTACCGGAGCATTTGTTGCGGAAGTCGTTTGCTTCAACGCACCTTGACATAGACGGAGCGCGGAAGGTAGCTATGGATTTGTGCCGGTCAGTCTAATCGGAAAAGTGATTGCTATGGTCAACGATATCCGCGAAGCGCTTATTGCGGCCTCTGGTCGCGGCTGCGCGTTGTCTGACTTGCTCGGAGCCGCTGCTGTTGGACGCAGCCCTGTATCATCTCCGACAAGGGCGAGCGCTTCGGTCAGTACGACAGCGCCCAACGGCATTCCGCTATCAAAGATTCACCACGCCGCCTTCGACGCTCATCTGATCGGCATCGACCCTGACTACTAGCTCCATGTATCCGAGCGCTTATTAATTCAGCATGACGGTCCGATGCTCGAAGCCCCGAAACAGCTGAACGGCGGGGCGATCCGCTTGCCGACTCGCCGCCAAGATCGACCGGACCGCGACTGCCTAGTCCTGCCAATTGCTCGGAGTGTTGTCGCGTCGGGACTCTGCGGTGCTGCTGCGCACGGCGTGGAGTTGAAGCTCGATAATGGGCCCAACGATTACACCTCAACTTCCACGTGGGTTTGGATGAGATTCTGTACGACCGAGTAGATATCGACTGTTTCGTCCGGAACATCAATGCTCACGATGAGGCTGTACCGAACGCTGTTTTGCCAACGGTCCTGGGCAGCGCGGTATTTCCACCAACCGCCGACCGGGAACACCGCGATGGTGTGCATGTCCGCAAGCGCCGCTGCCGAACCCGTCCAAACGTCCGCGTGCAGAGAGCCGCGTGTACACAGCTGCGGGCCCAAGTGCCAGCCGTCAGCATCACCCTCTGGGCCTTCGTAGTCCTCTGTACTCGCCAGTCCATTGATGAAAGCGCGAAAGTTCTCCGTTGATTGTCCGGGCCGTAGAACCTCGAACCGCAGTCCGTGCGACTGATAGCTGAAACGTTGTCGATACCCACGGCGGCCGGGGTTTGGCTCGATGAAGTACGACAAGGTGACTCGAAGTTTGACCTCCGTTTCCGGGGGCAGCTGCCACAACGCCTCGTTTGGCCACGGCAACTGATAGAGCTGCATTTCGTTCAGCTTGGGGTCTGCGGATTCACTTGCATCAACGCCTTTGGCGAACGGTTGCAGATGGTCTTGAGCGATGAGCGTCAGGGCGTGATTCGCGCTATAGAGAGCCCGCTCCAAATTGGGAACGCCGTAACCGACGCTTCTAAGCATCGTTTGCTTGGCAACCTTGTTGCTGTGTTGGCTCAGAAGGAGACCAAATCGCTGCCACATAAACTCTGTCCAGTCGGCAGAGTGCACCAGCAATCCACGAACTGTTTCCGGCCAGTATTCCGGATATTCAGACATGAGCACTGCCGCGTGGCCGGATACCAGGGCGCAAGCAGCGCTGGTGTCCGCCGAGACTTCAAACAGTTGGCCCATCGTTCTACCCGACGTGGTCAGCAAGGACACAACATCCTCGCTAGAAACCTGGGTTCGATCAGGCGACAGCAGTCGATTCCCGCCTTCTGCGACAAGGTCAGGTTTGTAGGGGGCGTGCTTGCGCCAACGCCAGTTGACCGAAGACCGCGACGCAGGTGCAACATCACCCGCACGTGCGAACGGCGACCATCCATCAAGAGTTGGGTCATCGTTTGTGGTTTTTTCGGTATACGCCCCTACAGTCAGCGCATTCCATGATTGGGCTGGATCTTCGATCTCGGCAAGGTGCAGTTGTTCCCAGTGATCGACGTGTGGCGACAGGTCACGGTTGTTGCCTGCAGAAATAACGAAAGGCCTTTGTTTTCCGTCTTCCATTCCTGATGTAAACTGATCGATCTCTGCCGACCAAGATGAAGGTTGTCCACCCATGCGCTCGGGGTCGGCTGTTACTGCGAGAGAGTACACACGGTGCCACTCTGGCCGCTCGACCTCGAGCTTCGCTGCCGTGCCAACCGTAATGGCGCCATACAGCTCTGGGTCATTTCCGCCTGTTGGCGGCAGAATGCGACCCGACTCGATGCGATGTTTCAGAACGACGGGCCCGTCGCTAACCAGGGCTGCGTGCAGGTCGCCAAAAGCGGCAAGCCCAGCCTGTCTGGAACCGTGATCACTGTAGGGCGCACTCGGATTCGCGGGATTGAAATCGTCGAAGTGAGGCCAGCCAGGACTCCAACGCTCCGCATGGTCTGCGTCGCAGACGCTCGCCAGCAACGGGTGGCGATAATTGACACCGGTATCAAGGATCGTCACTGCAGTTGATGCGGTGTAGTCAACCTGCATTCGATGCAGCAAATCATCTGCCCACTGCTGCTGCTCTTTCGGTGAGGATTCGATTAGGACGTTCGGTGTTTCCTTGGCTCGGCGCAACTCTTCGAGAGACGCAATCAATTCAGGCGCACTTGCGAGTTGACGCGCAGCGGCCCTGACGAGAACCACTACGCTGTCGAAAAAGCTCAGTGACGTATTCCCCAAGCGTCCGCCTATGCGCTCCGCAAGCTGCCGAGCAATTTCGAGAGGATTCTCTTCTGAGCCCCGCTTCTTCAGCCAAAGTTCCCACCATACGGCCTGATCAGGATCACCGGGGAATTCTTCTGGACCATCAGTCCAAAATGACCGCAAGTCAGCCAGCTTGATTTCGGCGACGCTATCGACAAGATTGTGGTTTCGTGGTCCACCCTTCCCGTCTTTGTCCGGGTCGAGGTACTGCTCCAACTTTCTCTGGAAAACATCCCGCCTAGATTCTGGTATGAAGATCAACGCTACTTCGTGATCGTTTTCTTTGCGGCATGAACGGAGCTTAAAATCGCGACTTGTATCCAGGCTTTCCAGTGGAAGTTCGCAACCCGGTGCACCTACGATCTCGACGTAGATCCCGACGTCCTCTGTTATCGGGTTTTCAATCTGCGACCGTTGCGCTTCGAATTGAGCTACCAGATCAGTGTAGCGGGACGATAAGTACTGTCCATGCGCCAAGCGATCCTGTGGAGGAATTATGGGGTTTCGACCTGTCCTTTTGGATCGAAAGTCTTCGCTTGTGAAAAACCCATCAACCAGGATGTGTCTCTTCCGCTCCGGCATTGAGTCCCCTTATTTTTTTCCAGCATGGCGCCGCTCAATTGCCTTGATAATGAGCGACGTAGTGACCCTGCTCTCTTGGTGAAGAACGGCATCCTTGGCTGCGTCCTCGGAGGCGCGAGTCAATTCCGCTGCGCTCAGTCCTTCTGTGGCAGCTGTAATCTCGTCCCACGCCAAAGAACTCGCATCGAACAGTGCTAAACGGTTCTCGACCAATTTTCTGACCTGTTGCTTACCAGGTTTCTCGAAGCGAATAATGTCGTCGAAACGGCGATAAAGCGCTTTGTCGAGAAGCTCCGGGTGATTGGTGGCAGCAACAATAATACTCTCGGAGTCATCCTGCTCGACAAACAACAGGAAGGAGTTCAGGACTCTGCGAATCTCGCCAACGTCGTTCTGAGCACCACGCTGAGTACCGATAGCATCGAACTCGTCGAACAAATAGACGGCACGAGTCTGCTTGATTTGATCGAATACCAAACGAAGCTTCGCGGCCGTCTCTCCCATGAATCGGGTAATCAGGCTGTCGAGGACAATAGTGTAAAGCGGCAGCTTGAGCTCTGTGGCAAGTACCGAGGCGGACATGGTCTTCCCAGAGCCCGGCGAACCAGTAAAGAGCAGTTTTCGCCGGGGGAAAAGGCCGAACTGTGCAAGCTTGTCCTTTTGCCGCTGCTCCAAAAGAACTTGGTCAAGGCGTTCTTGGACCTCGCCAGTCAGAACGAGCTCATTGCTTCGAATCGGCGAGTGAGTCAGCTCCAGCAACCCCTTCAAATCGCCTTTGGGCTGCTGCAATAGCGGGGTTGGCTTAGGGGTGGCAAGACCCAAGCTCGCAGGTTTTTGGGATTTCTCGACCATTGTCTTGATATCCCCAGCTAGCTTGTGATGCCCTTGCCGCGCCTCCTGAGCCGCCACCTGCAAAGCAGTAGAGTAGAAACGCTGATCGTCGCGATCAGCGTGGCTCCTCAGTAGTGCTTTGATTTGCTCAGCCGTGGCCATTTTTTCTCACCATAATTCTCAGTTCGTATGATAGCCGATCCTGCGCGGAACCTTAGGCGGTTCGCGGTAGCCCGTGGGGCCGATCTGAGCGCGATGATCGACCGGTTCGTTAAGCAACTCGGCCGATGGGTGACTGGGCGCGCGCAACATCAAGGCTTAAGGATCTCGACGCCCAATGAGATCTGGAGCCACTTTGCCGCGCCGTAGACCCAGCGACGCAGTTCGCGTGCGGCGTTCGTCCAGTCCCGCTGGCTGATTCGCCGTCGCAGCGTCGAATTGAAGCGGCCCTGCGTCAAGGTTGAACGTGAATCGACGATGGCTGCGAGCCGTCCCTCCGGTTCAGTGGCCAGCACCGGGCAGTAGAGCAGCGTGGCGTTGAGCGCACCTGCCGATCCGATCGGAGCAATGAAACTTCCCGCCTCCATCACAGCCCCTCCTTCACCTCCTTCGCGACCTCATCGATCCCGGCATCCCGGTTTTTCTCGATGAAATTGAAGGCCCAGCGCACGATCGCCAATTCCGGTAAGCCGCAGCCGAAGGTCAAGCCGTCCAACGCGGGTCACCGATCCCGCCCACTCCTGCAGCCGGAACTGCTGGACTGCAATGGCTCCACCGACGAATTCGGTTACCGCGCTGCTTGGACGTATCCGCGATGAGCAGCGTCTGGCCAGAAGCCTCACCAATGCGATGGCGGCCACTAAAACCGACCCTCGCGCAGATAGTCTGCCACTGCTCACGCATCGGCTCTGGTAACGATACGGAGGAGGATCACTGTGTTCTCGCCAACGACGGCTCTCCCGGTTGCTGGTGAACAGGATTCCACCACTTCAGCGACTGCTTGCCCTGTGCGCGAAACGTGGTGTCGGACCGCTAAGGTGCGATGCAATGCCATTCCTGGACGACGCTGTAGAACCCCTCGGGCTCCTTGATACGCTCGAACCCACGGAGTTGGATTGCCATCGGCGCGATTGTCACCAACACCGGCTCATAGAGGGCGGGTAGCTGGTATTGGGCCAATGCCCCGGCGCTGACGAGCAGTGCTTGGGTGTAGATGGCATCGCCACGTTTTTCGGTCACGGTACGCAAGTCGCCAACGTAGGCAGGGCTGTTCAGGATGTCGCGCCACGGGCGACGCCGACCACCGATACGCATCAGATAGACTTTGAAAATCATGGGGGAGAGGAACTAACGAAGAAGCTTCACAGCCGCCAACGTGCTGTACACCTGTACAGTATATTGCATGAATGGCGAGCCGATACATCACGCGTGCAACCGAGCGGACGGAGGCGTCGGGCGGGGGCTGTTGAACGGCGTCGTGGAAGCGACTTGACGGGGTCGATCGATGCCGACCGCCAGCAAGGTGTTGAACGCGCTGCGACTTTTGGATGCCAACGAGAGTGCAACGATCCGGCGCGACACTACTCTCACCCACCCGACGCTTTACCTTGAAGAGAAAACCTCAGCATCTGGCTTTGGCTAGCGCCAGCCGACAAAACGGGCACGATCGCGCATGCGACACATTCGGCTCGTAGATGTACATGGCCTGACACCTCGCACAACGCTCCCACCCGACGATCCTCGATCGCACATCCCTGATCGCGTACCACGCGGCATTGATGTCCAGGCCGCCGCTGCCGACACGACCATGCACCTCCCACGCCGACAACAGCATCGCTGCAGTGACCGACCGACCAGCCCCCTCGTCAAGACGGTTGTAGAGGGCAACGAAACTGGACAGCTTGGCCAGCATCATCGGGTTGGTGATGAAGGGTCTGACAGAGTCCGGCAGCTTCCCGTTATGCGGACTTTCACCGTGGACCTGCCGCCAGCGCATGCGCAGCGGCTTCGGATGGATGCTCGTCAGGTAATGAACGATCGGCACGCGCAGGCGCAAACGGATCAGCTCGTGGGCCACCCGGCTGTTTTCCAACTCATCAAGGGCAAGCAGCGCCGACATGACCGTTAGAGCAGGGTCGCTTCGGCGTAGGTGCTTTTCGCATCCCTGGGCATCTGCAGCAGCCGCTCAAGCGCCGAGTCCGTCAATCGGAAAGTGTAGAGCGACACGGGGACTGTCTCCGCCAGCTCGTCGATTTCGTCCATGTCGAGCGAGGCCACCTTCTCGATCACGGCACGGGGTAAGCCGGTCATGATCTCTGCCGCCCGTCCCTCCCGCGCCAGCTGGCGCGTGAGCAACAGGAACTGCCTGTTGATTTTGAGTACGTCGCGCTTTTCCATGATAGACAATCAAGAAGTTGCCACATGCACGCATTATATATTACACTTAAAGCATAGTACAACCACAAATCGGATGATCTATGATGAAGATCGACTCCACAGCAGCCGCCAGCGGCAACCCGGTGGCAGAAATCCTTGAAGCGCTGATGAGCAAACATCGCCTGAATCAGACCGAGTTAGCCCATCGTTCGGGTGTCTCGCAGCCGGCCATCAACCGGATTCTCCGGGAGCGCTCGAAGGCCAAGAATCCGCGGCAGGACACGCTCGAAAAGCTCGCCGCCGAACTCGGGGTCACGCCGGATCAGTTGGCGGGCCGTGCGCCGATCTCGGCCCACATGCTCGCCAGGGGCGTGGTGCCGGTGCTGAGTTGGGAACAGCTCTTGCCCACCGACCCGCCGGGAGAGGGCGGTCAGGGTGCATGGCTGGCTTGCCCCGTCGAACACAGCGACGAGACCTTCGCCCTCCCTGTGCTCGGCGAGGCGATGAATGGAAATGATGGCTACCGCGAAGGCGAGATTCTCTTCGTCGACCCGCGCGTTCCCGCGGCGCACGGTAAGGATGTCGTGGTGCTCCATGGCGAAACCTCTCTCTTCCGGCGGCTGGTGCTCACGCCGGAAGGCCGTTTTCTCAAGACGCTCAATCCCAACTGGCCGACACCGATCATTCGTCTGCCAGATGACGCCGTTGTTCGCGGCACGGTGGTCTTTTCCGGTCGGCTTCGCTAATTATTACGTTCTTCGAGACGTCTTGTAATTAGCAATTACATTCGGCCGTTCATCGCCGGCCTGCTGCAGACAAAAAAATACCCGCCGAGGTGGCGGGTATTTTTTGTCAGATCAGCCCCCGCTCTGCGAAGGACATGACTGCGGTATCGGCCACGATGAAGTGGTCGAGCACCCGGATGTCGACCAGCGCCAAGGCGTTCTTGAGCTCGCTGGTCAGCAGCTCGTCGGCGCGTGACGGCTCGGGATGCCCCGAGGGATGGTTATGCGCCAGGATGACAGCACTGGCATTCAGCCTCAGGCCGGCTTTGACGACTTCCCTGGGATAGACCGACGTCTGGGTCACCGTCCCGCGAAAGAGCTCGATCCCGGCGATCAGCCGGTTCTGCGCATCGAGCCACAGCGCGACGAAACTCTCGTACTCCTGCCCGCCGAGAAACAGACGCAGGTAATCGCTGACCGCCGTCGGTGAAGACAAGCTGACAGCCGATTCCGACAGCTCTTCCGCCAGGGCGCGCCGAAGGAGTTCCCGGGCCGCCATCAGTCGGTGAAGCACGGCATAGGGAAGGACCTCCTGTGCCGCGCCAAAGGTAGTGGTCTGCCGAGGCGCGCGCAGCCCGAAAAGCTCGGCCAGCGAGCGGGTGGCGAGCAACGCTGCCTCGTCGCCGAGCACGATCGAAAGGAGTTCGCGGTTGCTTGAATGGATCATCTGGGGTGCCTCCAATAGAAAAACGGGGCGGCACCCTCCCCTTACGGGACGATGCGCGCCCCGCGGGGTTCAAAGATTGCGGCTTAATGCGTTACGGTTGGCTGGCTAACGGGTCTGCCCGCTTCGAGGATCTTCTGGCTGGCGCTGAAGATCCGCTGTGCCGATCTTTCCGGGAGCTGACCGTTTTTGAGCCACGACTGGATATAACCTCGCGACTCATCACGGCCTGGCAACTCGAGGATCGAACACAGGAGAAAGGCCACGCCTTCGGCCTCGGCTTCGCGAACACTTCTTGGCGTCGACGGGGCGTCATGGCAGTCGCCTTCCAGGGTGTGCCCGAGAACGACGTGAGCCATCTCGTGAAAACGCGTCGAGTGGGGATGCTCGGCCAACTGACTGACCGCGATGCGCCGCTGAACCGCATAGCCCTCGACGTTGCCGTCCAGGTAATCGAAGTGCTCCTGCGTGATGTCCAGCGCGGCCAAAGCCGCTTCGGCATCCCAATGGGGTGATTCGACGGGCTCAGCGTAGGCCTCACCTTCGGTCTGCTCCAGGCTGAACCAGCGCGGTGCCAGTTTGAAGCGTGTAAATACCTCTTCGCTGCCGCCGGGATCGCCGGAGTCGTCAGAAACCGCGTTCGTGCCGCGACGTTTGACGGTGATCGGCATCCACAGCGAGAGCGCTTTCTGTCCCTTGCAGACGGACCGACCCAGCGCCTTCCAGCGACTGAAGCTCGCGATGGGCGACAGGGGCAGGCACTTTTGCCGAAGCTGGATGGCCGCCAGAATCTGATTGCCGACGCTGAAGCGGTGAAACCGGCGGAAAGCCTGACTGACGATCCCGGGCTCGGTGAGTGCCTGTTCGAGAAGGGGTGCGAATTTGTCGTACATGGTGCCTCCAGTGAAAAACGGGAAGGCATCGTCCCCGTCGGGGAGCGATACACTCCCCGTGGGATGGAAAAACCGGCCAAGGCCGGGTAAGTCCGCTGCGTTAGCAGCGGCTGATTGATGAGCCTGCGGAAAGGGCAAATTTCCGTGCCTCGACGGCATGCGGGCCGAGAAACCTGGCGCGTGTACCGTCCGGTTGACGAACGAGGATTCGGCCGACGACGAGGATCTGTTGTCGCACACCGATGTCCCCATCGAAGCGGGTTTGCAGGTATTGCCGGTAGTCACCCTGCCATCCGACTGGCGGTGCGAAAGGCCCGAAACCCCCTGGCCGGGTGTTGATCCGACTGAAGTCGATGACGCCGTACATGGTCACCTCCTCGTCAGGCGGCCCGGGTGAGCGCCTTGTCGACGCTGCCGAGCGTGGGAAAACCTGCTTTCCCTGCGAGATTGAACACGTCGAGCCAATCGACGCCTTTTTGGCTGTCGGGAATCGTGAGCGCTGGCGCAATCGCACCGGCTTGAATCCCCATGGCCCAGAGCCGAGTCACCAATGCCCTCGCCGCTTCCTGTCCGTGTCCGGACGGGTGCTGTCGCGACGGCCGGTCCTTGTCGGCGAAGACCAGGACCTGGCGCACTCCGGGAGGAGGAACAAAGGTTTCCAGAAGATGGGCATTTCCGGTCGCCCAGGCGGGCAGACCGGTGGCTTCGATGACGGCAAGCGCGGTTTCGATGCCCTCGGTCACCGCCAGGCGACTCCCGGGAGCAATCAACCGAATGGCGCCGCCGGTTAGCTGTCGCGCCGAGGGATGGCGCATCAGCTTCTTGGGCGCGTCAACCGGCGCCTTGTGGCCATCGACCGTCAGGTAGCTACGATGGAGAGTCACTGCATCGCCCCCCTGCCCGGTGACTTGGGCGAGGATGCCTGGATGGCGCCCCACGAGACACCGATCGGCGTAGTAACCCAGCGCGGGATGAAAGCGCAGGGTTTGTAGTGACGTTGCCGACAGACCGCGCCGCGCCAGGTAAAGACGCGCCGGCTCGGCTTGCGGGTGCGTCAGCGGGAGGGATTCCCGCCAAGTGCGATTGAGGTGTTCGCGGCGGGTGGCGTCGTCGGACGTACCACTTGCGACCGACGGCCATTGCCTGTGCGTGCTGCTGACGGGCTGGCCGCCGACATGCTCGGCCACTTCGCGGATCGTGCGACTGAAATCCCAGTCGTTGACCCACATCAGCAAAGACAAGCCGTCGGCAAAAAAGCCGCAGGTGTTGCAGACGCCACCGCCGGTTTGATCGACGTCAGGAAAAACCCGAAAGCCATCCCGACCACCATGAACCGGACAAGGGACATGCTTCCCTCGCCGCTCCACAGCCTCTTTCAACGCCGGCGCCAGATCGGGCAGGACCCGCTCCCAGCGCCCGCGTGCGTCCTCCTTGACGCTCTGTGTTTGATAAGCCTGTTTCATTGCAGGTGCCTCCATGGAATGTCCCGGTCGGGACCTTCCGAAGCACCCCATGCCGGGATCCTGGGGAAGGCCACGGCAAGGCCGGTTGGAACGTTCCGCTCGGCATGAAGGTAGCCCTGCCGGGATACGCTTCCCCGGCGGGGTCATGATGCTGTTTGTTTTCTCGTGGCCAGCTACCACACGTCCATCCTGCGCCTTACGGTGCGGGATCGAAACTCAATGTGCTGTTCGCAGGAGGCTCAGCGAACCCCCTCCGAAAAGCCCCGGCACGGTGGCCGGGGAAAGTGCTGCAGGGGAGGAAACAGCTACGATGTTACGCAGGCACTGCGGCCTTCGGCGGACGAAATGCGTCCGGATAGGATCGAATTCGACGACAGGGCATCTCGGTGCGTCCGGCGGACGAACAGCGCGGTTGAATGCGATTTCCAACCGCCCTCGCTTTGCCAGCACCAGGGAATGGCGGTACCGGCGGCGCAAGACCGCAAAAATTTGGTGGCAAAACTGGCGGCAGAATTTGGCGGCGATGAGTGCCGGCGTGAGCGACAACAATCAGCGTCCGGTGTTTGCTTTGAAGCGGGCATTCAGAACGAGGTGGTCTACGTCTGGTCGTCGGCCAAAGCGGTCATTGGCGCCACACTGCGTGGACGGCCGGTATGAATTGGTTACCGGACCTATCGATCGAGAGGATCCCTGGTCAGATTTGGTTCAGGCCAAGGCCCGGAAACGCCGGACGGTGTTCGTCGCCGCTGCCAGCAGGAGGGCAGCGGCGTTTTGTTGGGTGGCCATTGGTGTTGGCTTGCTTGCCAGCGAGAGACGTGTCCGCGATGCCGGTACGGTTAGCGGGTCAGGTCACCAGAAAGTCAGCGTTGGTCAGTGCGGGAGCACCACTAAGGGCAGCGAATTGCACTGCCGCCGCCACACCGTTGCCATCAGCGTCGTAGTACAGAGCTCCGGTGACGTCGTCGTAGATCACGTAGTCGTCCGCATCGACCGCGACGGCACCCCTCCGGAACGACTCGGCCGCCAGCATGCCAGTCGTCGTCAGTGCGGTGAAGATGGCATTTTCCAAGTGAATCGTGTCGTCGGCGACGTTGTAGTCGGTGATCGTGTCGACATTCGTGAGCGCGTTGAGCAGGCTATCGAAGCGAATGATGTCTTTGCCGTCACCACCGGTCAACGTGTCGTTGCCCAAGCCGCCATTGAGCGTGTCGTTGCCGGAGAGGCCGATGAGCGTGTCGTCGCCGGCGTTGCCGCGCAGGCTGTTGGCCAGCGCGTTGCCGGTCAGGGTGGCCGCTGTGGCGACATTGAGATACAGATGCTCGATATTGGCGGCCAGAGTGTAGTCGGCGTAGGTATAGACGCTGTCGATGCCCCCGCCTTCGTCTTCGACGGCGCTGTCGCCCGCACCGAGGTAATAGACGTCGTTACCCAAGCCCCCGGCGAGCACATTGGCGGCACTGTTGGCGTGCCCGTAGAGCGTGTTGGCCAGCGCATTGCCAATGGCGATGGTCGCGTCGCTCCCGGTCAGATAGAGACGCTCGACGTGCTCGCCGAGGGTCCAGGAGACGCTGCTGTAGATGATGTCGTTGCCCTCGTTGAGTTCCTCGACGACGCTGTCGGCGGTGTTGTCGACGTAGTAACTGTCGTTGCCCAGGCCACCGATCATCGTGTCGGCACCCAGCCCCCCATTGAGCGTGTCGTTGCCGGAGAGGCCGATGAGCGTGTCGTCGCCGGCGTTGCCGCGCAGGCTGTTGGCCAGCGCGTTGCCGGTCAGGGTGGCCGCGGTGGCGACATTGAGATACAGATGCTCGACGTTGGCGGCCAGGGTGTAGTCGGCGTAGGTATAGACGCTATCCGTGCCCCCGTCGTCGCCTTCGACGGCGCTGTCGCCCGCTCCGAGGTAGTAGACGTCGTTGCCCGCGCCCCCGGTCAGCACGTTGGCGGCACTGTTGGCGTGGCCGTAGAGCGTGTTGGCCAGCGCATTGCCGGTGGCCGTGGTGGTGGCGCTCCCGGTCAGGTAGAGACGCTCGACGTGCTCGCCGAGGGTCCAGGAGATGCTGCTGTAGATGATGTCGTTGCCCTGATCTTCGTGTTCGACGACGCTGTCACCGACGTTATCGACGTAGTAGATGTCCGAACCGTCGCCGCCAATCAGGGTGTCGGCACCGGCACCGCCGTTGAGCGTATCGTTACCGGCGCCGCCGTTCAGCCGATTGGCGAGGCCATCGCCGGTGAGGCGGTCGGCATACGCGCTGCCGACGAGATTCTCGATGTTGACCAGGGTGTCGGACCCGGAACCGCCGGTGGCCTGGGCCGCGCTGCTGGCGAGGCTGACAGTGACTGCGGCAGC